>Ga0209253_10000017_pt1 | contig 101002 bp, 95 predicted proteins | sample FrelakmetBRP12BR_FD_187145 | JGI IMG/M metagenome (GOLD analysis project Ga0209253, IMG submission 187145) | Freshwater lake sediment microbial communities from the University of Notre Dame, USA, for methane emissions studies - BRP12 BR (SPAdes)... | ecosystem: Environmental > Aquatic >...
CTTCGCTCTGCGACCAAAGGGGCCTTCCCCCTTGGAACCCCCTGATTTGCCTGCGCAAATCAAAATCTTGCTCGATTCGCTCCTCGCTCTCCTCTTCGAGGAACCGTGCCCACTCGTCGCTCATACGGCCTTCTCACCACATCATCCCTCCCCTCATCCCCCAGGCGGGGGGATGCCGCGACAGGACCCATTGGCGAGTGCCAGCGGCGATTTTGCTCTGGAAGGCGATTGCGCGCTAGCTGGGGCTCTCGAAAGGTCAGACGATCCTCAGACCGGCGTAGCCAACGACCTGGCCATAATCGCCGGAAGTGTCGCCAGAGTTCATGTACCGGATGAGCTCAGCTTTTTTCGCCCCGAGTTCCTTGGCCGCAAGGATGGCCGCGGTCGTGGGCTGGAATCCGCACATGCTGATGTCTTCTTCCCGGACCACGTCAAAAAGCCCGCGGGCATCGAGTGATTTGATCTTCTCGATGGCCAGAAAATCCTTTTGTTTGGCTACCTCCTGGCTGACATAATGGCTCATGTCGGTGCTGGCCACTATCAAAGTGCCCTCGCCGAATTCTCTGATTCCGGCGGCAACGGCCCGCGCCAGTTCTTCCAGCTCTCGATAGTCAGCCAGATAGCTGATACAGATCGGAACCAGGGAGATATTTTTCTTGAGGTATTGGAGAAACGGCAGCTGCACTTCCAGAGAATGTTCTCTCCTGTGGCCGTTTTCATCCACCTGGATTAGGGGCGAGCGTTTCCGGACCGCCTCGGCCAGGCCGGAAGCGATGGGGACTTCGCCGAGAGGAGTCTGCCAAGCTCCTTCTGTCATGATCGCAAAAAGTGGTCGAATGCCCTGATGGCTGGGCCCAAGAATGATATAGTGGTCCGGCAGGGCAACGGACGAAAAGACGGCGCCGGCGACGTATCCAGAATAAATAAACCCGGCATGAGGCGAAACAACGGCCAAGGCTTTTTCTTTCTCGGCCTTCAAGTCGACCATCTGCTTAAGCATTGCCCGGAGATCTCGGTCGCTTCCAGGGTAAAAATGCCCGGCAACGGCTGGCTTTCTGATCATTGCTCCTCTGCTGAGGCCAGACAGCAAAAAAACTAAAGCTTTTCTCTTCTCTCTTTGAAGGCAATCCCGAGAGTCTTCAGCTCTTCGAGGATCGGCACATAGATGTCCGGCAGGACGGGAATATGAACTCCCCTTTCTGTGATCTTCCCTTCAAGAATCATTTTGGTGCCTATGGCCGGAGGCAGGCCGACGGTCCTGGCCATAGAAGAATCGCCGTGCGGAATTCCGAAATCAATGAGCGTGGAGATGATCCTCTCTTTTCCGGCCTTAGGATAAGAGGCGATGAATTCGTGCTGGAGAATGATCATGTCCCTCTCCCCTTCGGCATAGGCCAGCTTCGCCGTCATCCTGGCTCCCATGATATCCAAAGCCGAGCCCTTCTCGAGCGGCAGGGGTTCGTCGCTGAAAAGGCCGAGCCATTCCAGCCTGCGGATGATGGCCAGGCCGGCGCTGATTCCGAGATAGCTCATGACGGCCTTTTCGAGATCCTTCGCCTTGGTGCCGACGATCTTTCGGACAAACCCGGCATAGGTTAGGCCCTTCCAATCCTTTTCCTCCTGGTCCAAAACCCCGAGCTGGACCATCTTCTTGACCGTCTCACACCAACCGATGTTTCTCAGGGTTCCGCGGAGCATTGTTTTTGTCTCCGGGACGCCGTAGAGGTCGATATAAGGAAGCGAGTTGCGGTTGGGGTAGCCTTCGAAAACGCCCATGCCCTCGATCGTCCGGAGGGTGTAGCTTTCAAAAAGTTTTTCGGAGGGAATCAGGACTTTTTTCCCATCGAGCAGGTATTGCGCTGAATTTTTTCCGGCCAAGAGCACTCCCACGGGGCTCCAGGAGAACTTGTAACCGAAGGGATTCGTGTTGGCCTCAGGCGCCGGCAAGCCTCCGCAGAAAGATATAAAGCTTTCAAGCTTGCCGCCTTTGTCGTGAATTTCGTGGATCACTCTCATGGCTTCCATGTGGTCGATGCCCGGGTCGAGCCCGAGTTCATTCAGGATGATGATGCCCGCTTTCCTGGCATCACCGTCGAGCTTCTTCATGGCCTCGCTGACATAGGAGGTGGTGACCATGTGTTTTTTATGGGCGATGCAAAACTCGGCGACTTTAGGGTGGAATGCATACGGAACCATGCTGATGACCAAGTCGGCCTTGGCGACTTCACCCTTCAGGGCTTCTTCGCTCTTCAGGTTTAACTCCTTGGCGACACCTCGGGGATGTCCTTCGATGAGCTTTACCGCCTTGCTGACGGTCCGGCTGGCCACCTCAACCTTCAGGTCGGGCTGATCCAGAAGGTATCTGACCAACGGCTTGGCCACCAGACCAGCACCCAAGATGAGGACTTTTTTCATGGCTGACTCCTTTCCGATAAGTGGATGAAATTTCGCATGTATTCGTAATCCGGGGTCAACTCCCCCCGGAAAAGGATAACGGCTCGTTTTAGAGGGGAAAGAAGATGGCAGCGGGCAAAACCATTGGAGAAATCGGCGGCCACCAATCCGGGGATGAAAGGCAGGATGGCTTGGCTGAAATAAATGGATGATTCAAGAGAAATTTCGGCCGGCAGGTTATCCACGGCCATGACAACCGGCCCCCTTCCTTCAAACCCGACAACGGAAATGTCTTCAGCCACAATGTAAGTAAAAACAGGCTCGGCAGGATTCGTGCAGGTTATTGTGCACTCAACTCCGCCATCGATGTCGCAGGAGATGTCCCCAACGACACGAAGGCGGGGACGGGCGTCCCTTCCATAAATCTTTTTCAGAAATTTTTTCGTCAAGAAGCGCGGATAGCGGGGAGACCAGAAGATGGCATTCACAAAAACAGTCAGATAAGGAATCGATTTCTCCAGGACCGGCTTATATCTCTCGGGATGGTCATAATATTCCTGAAGGTCGAACTTTTCTTTCACAGCCTTGGGCCTGACCATGTCTTCTTCTTTAAAGACGGTCTTATAGACCCGTCTCGCCGAGAAATTCTTCTTCCTAAAGAATTCGCTCAGCCGGCTGGGCTCGATCTCCTCAAAAGGAAGGATGTCGAAGATCTCCTGGGCTCCTTGGGAGACATGGCCGTATCCGGCAAACCCGAAGACCAGGGGGACAAGAGAGGATTCCAGCCCCTGATTGTAGATCTCCCAGCCCGCTTCCTTGATGGACTCTTTGGCCTCGACCAGGCTGGCATAGCCAATGGTCTTGCGGACGTGAGAAAAGGGGCTTTTTACGCCCTCTGAGTTGAGGCGCTGGCCTAATGCCCAAAGAGTGTCGATCATCCCGGCTTCGCCTGCCTGCCTCCCGAAAAAGACGAGGCGGCGGCCCTTTTCATCGACGATCTTTTCATAATCAATGAGAGTGCAGCGGCGCTCCATCATTTTCTTAAGCATGGGCATGTTGTGCGGCTGCCCCTTGATCGTGTGAGAAAAGAACACATAGGCCGTCTCATTCACGAAGAAATCCAGGGGAATCTCTTTAACTGCCAGGACGATCGAGCAGGGCGAGAGGTCCTCGGAAACACGGACACCTTCCCTGCGGAAATCCTCGTCGGCGAAGACGCGAATGGGTGAGGGTTGGATCCAGATTTCCAGGGGGAGTTCACGCATCAACTCCCTGGCGTGCACCGGGATGATGGGCACCCTTCTTTCCCAGGGATTCTTGTCCTCCCGGCGGATTCCGATCAAAGTTTTTCCAGCCAATTTTTTTTCCTGATAGAAAACGCAATTATGGCATAAACCGGCCATCCGGTCAATCAGAACGCGCCTGAGAAATGATCTCCGCTTCCGGAGTTGACTCACTTGGGTATTCTCTTTAATATATGCACCTGTGATCAAATTTTTTAACACTCTGAGCGGGAAGAAGGAGGTCTTTACCCCCATCACCGCAGGAGAAGTGAAGCTGTACACCTGCGGCCCCACCGTTTATGACTATCCCCATATCGGAAACTATCGCGCCTATGTCTTCGAGGACCTGCTCAAGAGATTCCTGGTTTACATGGGCTACAAGGTCACCCATGCAATGAATATCACCGATGTGGACGATAAGACCATCAAAGGAGCAAACGCCAGAGGCGTCAGCCTCGCCGAATACACGAGAGAGTATATCAATGCTTTTTTCGAGGACATTAAAACCCTGCATATTTCACCGGCGGACTACTACCCCAGAGCGACCGAGCACATCCCGGAGATGGTCGAGCTGATCAAGGGGCTGATCCAGAAAGGTTATGCTTATAGGAAAGAGGGTTCTTATTATTTCAGCATCGCCAAGTTCCCGGCGTATGGGCGGCTTTCCAAAATCGATATGGATGGACTCCAGCCGGGCCAGAGAGTTGAGGCAGACGAGTACGAAAAAGAGAACGTCCATGATTTTGCCTTGTGGAAGGCCCCCAAAGAGGGCGAGCCCTCCTGGCCATCTGACCTGGGTCCCGGAAGGCCGGGCTGGCACATCGAATGTTCAGCTATGAGCGCCAAGTACCTGGGCGAGACCTTCGATATCCACTGCGGCGGTGTTGATAATATCTTCCCCCACCACGAGAATGAGATCGCCCAGTCCGAGGCATTTTGGGGAAAAAAATTCGTCAACTACTGGCTCCACTGCCATCATCTCGTCAGGGACGGCGAGAAAATGTCGAAGTCCAAAGGGAACACGATCACCCTCAGAGAGATCCTTAAGGTCAGGAACAACCCGGAGGCGGTCCGACTTCTTTTGCTGTCCACTCACTACCGGAAGACTCTGAACTTTACCTTCGAGGCGCTCGACCAGGCCGAAACTGCCCTCCAGAGAATCAACGAGTTCGCCGGAGAAGTGAAGTCCGGCCAATTTTCTGAGGGAAAAACCCAGGCCGTCGGCAGGATGGTCAAGGACGCCGAGAAAGGCTTCGCGGCCGGATTGAGCAACGACCTTAACATCTCTGTTGCCATGACTGCCGTGTTCAACCTGATCAAAGAAGCCAACATTTTAATCTCGAAGGGAAACGTCAAGAAAGGGGATGCTGAACAAGTGAATGCATTTATGACCAGAGTCAATACAGTTCTGGCACTTATCACGCCAACTGAAAAATCGATACCGCTCAAGATTAATAGAGCAGAGGAAATTTCTGCCCCCGATAAGACGCCTCAGATTGAAATTCAAGCCGGACTGACAGCTGAACAGCTTGAAAAAGTCAAACTCAGAGAAAAGGCGCGCGCACAGAAAAATTTCGAGGGGGCCGATGCGATCCGGAGGGAGCTTGAGGAGCAAGGTGTTCTCCTCGAAGACACCAAAGATGGCGTGCGCTGGAAAATCCTTCCGGCCAAAAAGCAGAAAGAATGAGCGACGCCCATGCCCTCGGCAAGTCCGGCGAAGAGGCCGCCATCGCCTACCTGAAGAAAAGAAAGTTCAAGGTCGTAGAGCAGGGCTTTCGCTTTCACAGGGGAGAGATCGATATTATCGCCTATGAGAAAGACACTCTTGTCTTCATCGAGGTCAAGACCCGGCAGAGCTTGGAATTCGGCCTCCCTGAGGAATCCGTCACCCCCCTCAAGCAGCAGCAAATCAGGAAGTTGGCAGAAGCTTATCTGGCCATGAAGAGCCTTTATGACGTCCCCTGCCGGTTTGACATCCTGTCGCTTTTCTATAGCGCAGAAGACGGCTATCAGGTCAATCATCTGCGGGATGCGTTTTGAAGAACCAAAATCATTGGAAGGAGAAAAACTGATGCGGAGAATCGCCAGGCCGTTTCTTTGTCTGAGTCTCATTCTTATCGTTATCTCGGCGCTTGCGGCGGCGCAAACTGTCCCCAAGCCGGAGGAAATCCTCGGGTTCAAGGTGGGCGAAGATTATCACCTCGCCACTTATGCTCAGGCCATCGCCTATTTTAAAAAGCTGGCCGAAAATTCAGACCGGGTCAAGCTTTTCGATATGGGCAAGACAACCCTCGGTCAGACCATGACATATGCCGTCATCTCCCTGCCTGAGAATTTGGCTCAGTTGGACAAATTCAAAGGAATCAGCCGCAAGCTTTCCCTGGCCCAAGGGCTCTCGGATGATGAAGCGGCCAAGCTTTCAGGAGAGGGCAAGGCCATCGTTTATGTCGACGGCGGTCTCCATGCCAGCGAATGCGCTCCGGCCCAGCACAACATTCAACTCGCCTATGACCTTGCCGCCGCCACAGACCCAAAAACCCTCCGCATGCTGAATGATGTTATCCTGATCCTGGTCTTTGCCAACCCGGACGGCATGAACCTCCTGGCCGAGTGGTACTATCCCAATATCGGCACCCCTTATGAGGTCTCCCCGATGCCCCGGCTCTATCATAAGTATGCCGGCCATGATAACAACCGGGATTCCTACATCGCCAATTTGATAGAGACGCAAAACCTCACCCGCCTCGTCCATCAGGAATGGTATCCCGTCATTCTCTTTAATCATCATCAGACCGCTCCATTTCCTGCCAGAATCTGGATCCCGCCGAATTCTGAACCGACCAATCCTAACGTTCATCCGCTCCTGGTCCGCTGGCAAAACCTGATCGGCTCGGCCATGGGCGAGGCATTTGACGCCGAGGGCAAAGAGGGAGCCATCTCCAGGATCGTTTTCGACACCTGGTATCCGGGCTATGTTTCCCAGGTGGTGGACTCGCACAACATCATCTCCATCATGACCGAGACGGCCCTTTATGAATACGCCACACCCCATTTTTATACTGTCGATGACTTCCCCAAGCAATACCAGGACCTGACCATGTCGGCCTTCTATCCCAGCCCCTGGAAAGGAGGCTGGTGGCGGCTCAAGGATGCCGTCGATTACTGCCTGACGGCATCCAAGGCCGTCCTCGATGCAGCCTCGAAGTACCGCCAGGAGCTACTTCACGATAAATTCAAAATGGGCCACGATACTATCGAAAAGTACAAGAAGGAACCGCCGTTTGCCTGGATCATCCCGGAAAAGCAACGCGATCCTCAGGCGGCTTCTCTTCTTCTCAACCGGATGATCCTCCTGGGAATCGATGTCTACAAGAGCCGCCAGTCCTTCGTTTCCGACGGGATCAGCTTCCCGGAGGGAACGCATATCATACCCATGTCGCAGGCCAACTCGCTTTTCATCAAGAACGTCTTCGAAGAACAGCACTATCCCGACCTGCGAAAGTATCCTGACCTGTGGCAGGGGTTGGTTGAACCAGAGAAATTCACGGGCGCCCCGCTCGAGGCCTATGACATGATGGGCTGGACGCTTCCCTATCAGTTTGGGGTTAAAGTTTATTCGGCGAATAGCCCACTCGATGTTCCGATGAGCCCGGAACTCGATGTGCTGCCTCCCCAGGGAGAAATAGCAGGGGAGGCCAGGGGATCTTATCTGATCGGACATGAAGCGAACGCCGGCTTTGCGGCCACGAATAGAATCCTTCAAAAAGGTGGAAATGTCTCCTGGGCAAAGAAGCCTTTCTCGAGCGGCGGCCTGACATACCCCGAAGGGACCATAATCGTTTCGGCAACAAGCATCGACCGTGGGTTCCTGCAGAATCTGGCGAAAGACCTTCACCTAAAGATAACGGCCCTCGGGGAAAGCCCGAAGGTGGAAACATACACTTTAAAGAAGCCCAGAATAGGGATATACCAATCTTGGGTCGCCGTCGAGGATGAGGGTTGGACTCGCTATGTCCTGGAGCAATTTGAGTTTCCTTTCTTTTCCCTTCACGACGCCGACATCCGGGCCGGAGGGCTGGCCGATTCGTACGATGTCATCATCATTCCCGACAACTATTCCCCCGGGCTCGTGATCAACGGCTTCTCCAAGGGCACCATGCCGCCCATCTATGTGGGCGGAATCACAACCTCCGGCCTCAGGAACCTGAAGCTCTTTGTCGAGGGCGGCGGCACCCTGATCTTCCTCAATTCCTCCTGCGATATAGCCCTTGAGAACTTCGGCATTGCGGCGAGGGATGTCCTCAAAGGAGTGAAGCGCGAAGATTTTCTCTGCACTGGGTCCCTGCTCCGCATGGAATTCGACACGAGCCATCCGCTTGCGTACGGCATGCCGAGGGAAAGTGCGGCCGTGTTCTTGGAAAGCCGCGCCTTTGAGATCCTTCCTGCGTTTGACGCAAAAAAGGAACCGAAAAGCGCCGGCCGGTATGCCGCTGAAAACCTGCTCATGAGCGGCTGGATCCATGGTGAGAAATTGATCCAGCAAAAATCATCCGTCCTGGAGATACCTCTGGGAAATGGCCGGGTCGTTTTGCTCGGGTTTCCGGTTCAGTTCCGCGGCCAGCCGCACGGGACCTTCAAGCTCTTGTTCAACGCCATTTATTATGGCGCTGCCAAATAAAAGGGTTCAGGCGGCCCTACTTTTTCAAGAACCGGTCAAAAAAATCAGCCGAAGCCTCAAAGACGTTGAGCCAGCGCTGATAAAGAAGAAACGAATGGACCTCGTCGGGGAAGACGATCGTCTCGACATGGGCTTTTCCCTCTTTCCTCAGGCGCTCGACGAGGTCAATTGTCTGGACAAAATCGACGTTCCGGTCATCGTCGCCGTGGATCAAAAGAACAGGAGAGCTCCAGAAGCGGATATCCGCTACGGGAGAGGAATCAAAGGCCAATCGCCTCTCTTCATCCCGCTGGATTCCCCACTCAGCTGTCGCGTCACGTTCTCTCAGCGACCAGTCATGGACGCCATGCAGGTCAACCCCGGCAGCGAACAGTTCAGAATCGCGGGCTAGCCCGAGAGCCGTGAGGTAACCTCCATACGAGCCGCCCCAAAGCCCAATTTTCTGGGGATTGACTTCCGGACGCCCTTGGAGATATTTAGCCGCAGCCACGATGTCCTGGTATTCAGAAGCCCCGCGAGGGCCTTGATTGGCTGCCGTCCGGAAAGCCCGTCCGTAGCCAATGCCCGAGCGATAGTTCACGGACAGGACCGCATAGCCTTGACTGGCCAAATACTGATTGAACGCATAGGCATTATGATAATAGCTCCGCATGTGCCAGCCGAGGAGCATCTGCCGCATTGGCCCTCCATGCATGAAGATCACGGCCGGCCGATTATCTCCTGTTTTGGCCGCAGCAGGAAGAAAGAGTTGCCCATGGACCTCGAGCCCGTCTCCTGCCTTGAACACTACTGGAGCAGGCTCGACCAGGCTCTTGGCTGGGAATTCGGCAGGGACGGCCTCGGGCGCGACCAGCCTCCAATCTTTCTTGTCAGGCCACAATATTGCTGGAGCAGCAGGCTGAGTCCCCGTAGAGCACAGGAAGGCAATCGCACTGCCTCCCGCAACCCAAGCCGGAGCCCATTCAATCCCGTTTCCGGGGGTCAGGATCTCGGGAGTTCCGCCCATAACAGAAACCGACCAAAGATGGCGGCGGTCGATGTCGCTCGAATTCGAGTTAAAGACCAGAATTTTTCTGTTAGGAGACAGCGTACAATCCTCGACATCAGATTCTCCGGGCGTGAGGCAGACGGGCGCCCCGCCCTGTGAGGGCAGAGAATAGATATGCATCCATCCTTCGTGTTCTGAATAAAAGAGGAGCCGTCCCTCCGAACCCCATTGGAGTGGCGAAGCCGCATAGTCCTGGACAAAACCGCCACTTTCGTCAGGGCACTTCCAGAGTTCCCTGGCCTCGCCCGACTCAACGTCGGCAACCATCAGCCGGAACGACGCGCCTTCGAACAGCGAAGAAAGGTTTTTTGACCCGGGAAATCGGAAAAACGCCAGAATTTTTCCATCTGGCGAAAACACAGGAGAAACATCGTGATCGACCGACGGCGCCAGCCAGCGTATGGTTTTGCCGCCTAAATTATGGACGCCGATGAAGCTATGGCCCTCGCGGAAGCTGCAGAAGGCCAGCTTTGACCCGTCAGGAGACCAGGAAGGCTGGATGCAGGCTCCTCTAGCGCTGAAAAGGAGGTGAGGCTTGTCCGAACCTTCGATCGAGGCCAGATGAATTTTGCCTCTCAGAAGATAGGCCACATCTTTGCCCGTAGGCGAAGGCAAAGGGTTGTTCCCCTCGCCAATAAGCCAGGGCGCACCTCCGCTGACCTTAATTGCCCAGATGCCTTGTTCCACGCCATTTGGGTCGGATGTTGGGTTCGGGTATACACCGGCCCTATTGGCCGCTCCTCCGCGGACAAAAACGATGACCGACGCGTCCGAACTAAAAGAAAGATCTGTGATCTCTTGTCCATCATCCTCAGAATAAGCCGTCAATTTTCTTGGTTTGTATTCGGGTCTATTGGCGATCCAGATGTTCCTCCTCCCCTGCTCATTAAAGACCCAGGCAACAAGGTCTCCTCGGGGCGCGACGACAAGACCCGAAGGAAAGGGAGCTCCCATGACGGCCTTCAGGGTAAAAGACGGGGCGCCATAAAGCGGAACCGGAGCGCCAAGAAAAAACAAAATGCTTGCCCAAAGACAAGTCATCAACGTCAAGCCAGCAAGTATTTTTCTCATGATCTCCTCCTCGATCCTTAAAAAGAATAGCTGATGCCGAAAAGAAAACCCCTCCCCGGTTCTTCCACAGATTCCGGGTCAGGCCTGGCCAAGTAGGCCTCATTGAAAAGGTTGGAAAGAACGAAATACATATTCACAGAGGGGGCAAAGAAATAAGTCGCTTTCAGGTTGACATAGTGAGCTTCAGGAATGGGGATTTCGGCGGGGCCGGGATCGTCTTTTTTCTGCTGCCAAGTCCCATTGACTTCGAAAGAAAAGCGGCCCAACCAGACCCGGGTGCCCAGAAAAAGCCTCTGGGGAGGGATATCGTTTAAAGGATCACCCGTTTCTTGGCTCTTCCCGTCGATGAGCTCAAGGATTCCGAACACGTCCAACCACCGCCAGGGGAAATATTCTATTTCCATTTCCAGTCCCTGAATCCTGCCTTTTTCAATATTTCCATATGTGTAAACCTTTGGCTGGACCAGAAAGCGTTCGATCATGCCGTTGATCTCATAGTGAAAAGCATAGACCCCGGCAAAGAAGCGTTTGTCAATGACCTTAACCCCGGTCTCAAAATTGAGGCTGGACTCCGGCGTGAGGTCAGGGTTGGCAATGATGAACCCCCGGCCTGTTATCCCCGTATAATAGAGCTCGTTCAAGTCTGGCGCTCGAAAGGCCCGAGAGACATTGGCGAACCAAACAACGTTCTCAACGACTCTGACCGAAGCGGCCAGGAATCCCGTCAAGGCCTCCTCCTCGGTCTTGACTGGATCAGGCTGGCCTCCAGGGTGCGCCCGGCTGTAAAGGAAGTCTAGCCTCGCACCTCCAACGAGGTCGAGATTCCTTACCCCGTCGTAATCCGCCGAAATGAAAAAACCGACATCGTCCCTATTTCCATTGGTGTAGGGCATCTCTTCGAATGTCCGGATCACGTTTCCCTGGGCATCGAAGTACTTGTCCGTATTGAGGGCTTGAGCGTCCAACCGGCCGTAGACATTGGCTCCTCCGGTCAAACGAACGGAATCGGCCAATCTCTTATCAACGGAAAGCTGCACCCCAAAATCTGTGCTCTGGGTTTTGCTATAAGATTCTTTGGTCTTGATATCAGCGATCGTCTCCGACGTTGTCTCCAAAAAATTGGGATTGAGATAAAAGTTGAAACTCAGGTCTCCGCCGCTCCAAAACTCCTTTTCACGCCATTGGAACTGCACAAGATTCTGATTTTCGTGAGGGTACCAGGTTGGTTTGGTCGCGCTGTCCCTGTTCGGCTTTCCAATATCCCTTCCCCGCGCTAAAAGAAAACTTCCCCCGATCTCTCTTTTTTCTGTCTGATAGGAGATTTTCCCGAGAACGCTGCCCTGGGTGAATTGCGATTGGAGGATTTCCCTTAATGGAGACATATAGTTTCCCCCCTCGATTCCCTGCACGGAGAAAGCATATCCGAAGTCCGACTTTCCGCCCGAGAGAGAAAATCCGAGTCCTTTCTCTTGGTTAACAGTTCCATATTTGGTATTGATTCTTCCTCTGATTCCCTCCTTGATATCCGCTTCTCGGGTCAGGATATGAACGACTCCGCCCATGGCGTCAGAGCCATAAAAGACGGAGGAAGGGCTGCGCAAGACCTCTATCCGCTCAACATCCTCCGGGCTGATGAACGAAGCGCTGGGCCCTGTGCGCCGGTCGCTCGACAGCCGGGCATTATCGATCATGAGCAACACCCGCCGCCGCGCCAGGCCGCGGATTGAAGGGACAAGGGAGAACCCGCCCGACCCGAGATCAGAGACTCCTGGCAGGTCTTTGAGGCCAGCGGCAACGTTGGGAGCTATTTTCTCTCTGAGTGCCTCCGCGGTAAGGACCGTCCCCGCCGCCGGAACCTGGGCCGAGGGCTCTGGATATCTCGTCGCTGTTACGACAACCTCTTCCCGCTGACGGATATAGGGAGTGAGAGTTATGGTGAGGGGCCGAGACAGGCTTTTTGTCGCTAAACCGACCTCTTCTTCCATGTAATCCGGATGGCTGATCTCTAAAACGACTTTTCCTCCGCCCGGCACAGTCAGCGAGAAGCTCCCTTCTTCATCGGACAAGGTTTGCTGGCCGCTGGCACGGTGAAGAATGACAGCTTTTGACACAGGCCTTCCTTCAACGCTGACAACCCTGCCCGTAATATCAAAGCTCAGCCCCGGCAGCGCCGATGCCGCGAGGACGAGAAAAAGCAGCCATCCTTTTCTCACATTTTCATCCAAGGCCCTGAGCAGTCCTGCCCCCTGTGCTTTTCCTTCGAAATTTTCCCCGCTCTGTTTCAAGGGCCCTCAGTTTCCGGACCGCTGCGGAATCCCCCGAATTTTTCCAGAGTTCCATGATCTTTTTTTTAAGCAAAGGGTGTTCCGTCCCGGGGCTGATTTCATTAAGAGGGACGAGGACAAAATTCCTTTTCTGCATCCGGGGATGAGGAATGATCAGTCCTTCCGTCTGGATGATCCAATGTTCGGCCAGGAGGATGTCGATGTCGATCGGACGCGGGCCGCCGGCCCTGGTCGGTTTCCGGCCTAACCTCTCTTCGATCTTTTTGATAAGCCGAAGGAGGTCGTAAGGATTGAGAGAAGAATTGACTTCGACGACCTGATTGTAGAACCAGGGCTGATCCTCATGTCCAACCGGCTGGGTCCGATAGACGGAGGAAGCACGAAGGATCTTTGCCCCTCCCTGGGCCAAGAGGGCGAGGCCTTGCTCAAGATTTTTTCGTTTGTGTCCGAGGTTGCTACCCAGGCTCAGGAAATATCTCATCTCTGAAAGGGTCTAATCATAGCACCACTAAAGATCAGGTCCGCAGCAGTTCGAACCTCTTGAGGACCCTCAGGACAGCCAGGGTGACCCAGAGATGATCTTCCATGGTCGCTTTTTTGTTGCCGCACTCCCAGAAGCCATGGACGTTCTGTTTCTTCAGGAGCCATTCCAGTCCTTTTTGAATGGTCTCATCCTCGGCGGTGAACCCCAAGTTCGAGAGCGAGTCCAGGCAGCTCAACATGTGCGTATTCCAAAAAGGATAGCAGATCCGATCCCAGTCCGAGGGAAGGACCTTGCCCTCCACCACCTCTTCATGGAAGAAGCTGCTCACGAGCATCTTTCCAGCCTGGCGGGCCGGCTTGCTTTTTTTCCAGGTCGGCGACTCGGCAAAAGCCCTCAGGACCATGCCCGTGACATGATGAGAAAAGGCCTGGGACTTGCGGGGCTTATAAGGTTGCCTGCGAAGATGATTGCGCGACTGGCTGCCCGGTTTGTCGTTATTCTCCGCTGGATGACAGTTAAAGTTCGCCCAGCCTCCGTCCTTTTGTCTGTTCCCGAGGATCCAGCGAAATCCTTTTCGGACGCGACGTTCCTTGTCCAAGCCGTAGCGGCAGAGGATCTCAAGAACCAGGGCATGAAAAGTCGGGGTGTGCTCATTGATAACCGTTCCCCGGAAATCCCCTTCTTTGGATTGAAGAGAGTACAAGAAACTCAGGCCCTTCTGAATTCCCTCTTCCCTTAAGCTGCATCCGTAATCATAAAGACGGAAGAGGTTCCTGAGCGTATCCATGCGGTAAAGGGTTCGTTCCCACTGAATCGGCGTGTCTGACCGTTTGTCCCACCAGCTTCCGTCCGGCTTCTGAGTTTCCAGGATCCTGACCCGGGTGGCGAACTTGCGCAGATTCCTGATTTCACGGTCGATAGGGACATCAAGGATATCTTTCTTGAGCCAGTAGAGGATTGGCAGGTTACCTCTGGCCAGCAAAAATTCGATGGACTTGCCGGAATTGGTTTTCATCGGAAATCTCAAGCGGAAGTCGATGCCTTGCACATTATGATCCAGACGCTGGGGGGTGCAAGAAAAAAAGCGATAAATAAATGCCGAGATCTGAACATAGAGCTTGAAGGGTCAGCATTATTTTAAGCCAAAACCCCGTATCCTGTCAATTCCTTGATGCATGGGCCGATGCTCTCCCTTCTTTCTTTTTTTGCCAGGCAAATTCCTGTATGATGATGGCCCAAAAGGCATCCTTCGGGACGAGGAGGTTCGAGCAATGAAAAAGCATCTCACTTGGCGGTTTTGGATCACTCTCCTTCTCCTGGGCTGTTCTGCCCTGACTTATTTCATCCATTATCTTCTGTTCCACGATTTCCGTCATATCATTGTCTATTTGACCAGCGATTTCGCTTTCCTCTTCATCAATGTCCTAATGGTGACATTGTTCATCGAGCGGCTGCTCAGTCAAAGGGAAAAGCAGGTCCTGATGAAAAAACTCAACATGGTCATAGGAACTTTCTTCAGCGAGGTGGGACTTGAACTCTTGGAGAAGTTCTCCGTATTCGTGGAGAATGCCCCCGACCTGCGAAAACAGCTAGAGATTAAGCCGGCCTGGATACGAAAGGACTTTGAAAACGCTGCCGGGGTAGCCCGCCGGTTTTCCTACAGAATCGTCCTTGATCTGCCAACCCTGCACGAGCTTCAGGGCTTCCTCGTGCGCAAACGGACCTTTCTTCTTCAGCTTCTGGAAAACCCGAATCTCCTCGAACACGACCGGTTCACTGACTTACTCTGGGCGGTCTTCCACCTGGCCGAAGAATTGAGTTTTCGGGAAGGCCAACTCGATGGGCTTCCTGCCTCCGACCTCGAACACCTCGGGACGGATCTGAAAAGAGCCTATTCGCAGATCGCCAGCGAATGGATCACTTATGCCGGCCATCTCAAAGGCAGCTATCCTTTTCTTTTCTCCCTGGCCGCCCGAATCCACCCTTTCAGCCCGAATCCATCAGCCATTATCAGGTGACGGGAACCGGCTCCCCGGCATTCTGGCACACCTTTTTGGATAGGGATATAATGGAAGCGACAGGAGGTACAAACAATGGCAAAAATTGGGCTCTTCCTCGCAGCCTGTTCTTTTTGGATCTTGTTGGGCCAGGCCCGAGCGGCCGAGCTCGAACAGGACCTCTTCCCGACGTCACAGGGCGACTTGAAGATCACTTTCATCGGCCACGGCTCGCTGATGCTTGATTTCGGGGGGAAAGCGATCTATGTCGACCCGGTCAGAAATCTCGCCGATTACTCCCGTCTCCCCAAAGCGGACCTCATCCTCATTACCCACGAGCACGGCGACCATCTTGACCCCAAGGCGATGGGGCTTCTCCGCACCGCTGATACAGACCTCATTCTCACCCCCATCGCCGCTGAAAAGATCGCGGGCGGCATCGTCATGAAGAACGGCCAGACAATCGTCAAAAAGGGGATCAAGATCGAGGCCGTCCCGGCCTATAACATCGTCCATATGAGAAGCCCGGGAAATCCTTTTCATCCCAAGGGACAGGGGAACGGCTATGTCCTAACGCTCGGCGACAGAAGAGTCTATGTCGCCGGAGATACTGAAAATATCCCCGAGATGGAGGAACTCAGGAACATCGACATTGCTTTTCTGCCGATGAATCTGCCCTATACGATGACTCCGGAAATGGTCGCCGAAGCAGCCCGATCGTTCCATCCCAAGGTGCTCTATCCTTACCATTATGGGACGACAGATCCAACCCTGCTTGTGCAATTGCTGAAGAACGACCCGGAGATCGAGGTCCGCATCCGCAGGATGCAGTGACCGACGGCCTAAGTTATTTTTTTATCGAAGCGAGGGCGGTTAACTTGCCTTCCAGCTCTTGAATCCTTTTCTCCATCTTTTCCCTCTGGCCTTTCCTCTTCATATAAAATATGCGAGAAAGCAACCCCAAGGCCGAGAGCAGGATAAACAAACTCAGGAGAGAGGCGTTAATAACAGGAACTCGGATATTAAGGAAAGTGAGGACGCCCACATCGGAAAGATAGGATAGAATGCTTAACAGGGTCAAAGCAAAAACCCACCAAATCATATCTTCCTCCTTTTATAGGATCTATTCCTGAAAGCCAAAAAGAGACTTGATTTTTTCCCAAATGAGGTCGTTGTTCATGCCGTCGACTTCAAGGATCTGGACGTCATGGCGTTTCCGGATCGCATTCAAGAAGGGCCATTCGACCGGATGGATGACTCCCGCCACGCGCTTTCCGGAATCGAGGGCTCTCATCACGACGTCCTTGAATCCCGGCGAAAAGAGTTCCATTTTGCCGATCTCATCAATGACAATAATCTCCTTACTTCTCAGCGCCTCTTCTACAGCGGGTACACCTATTTTGTCGAGGTTTTGACAGTTTATCCCATATTTGCCCAGGCGGAAGGAACTGGACACGCCTTTTTCAGCCAGGACCGCCTCTTTTCCGTCCGTTGTCCTGATCATAAAACCGACCCGCTCCCCTTCCCTCATTATCTCTTCCGTGTAGAATCCTCCGCAGGCAGGCCCGCACGCCTCAATGATTCTCTTAAGGAGAGTTGTCTTCCCTGTCCGCGGTTTTCCCGTGATTAAGATATGCATTTTCAAATGCTATCTCAGCTGCTTCCGGCAGGTCTGGCAGAACGCAGCACTTTTTCTGTCGGTATCGGCCAGGCTATTCGAAAAATGCATCACACAGCCGGTATCCGCACAATGGCCAAGCCCGAAGAGATGACCCAGCTCATGGACAGCTTCTTTTAAGGCCCGCTCCAGGAAGAGCTTCTCATTCGGAGGAAGCCCGTAGAAATCCTGCCGTAGCCTCTTCAAAGAGATCAAGGCCACGCCTGCTGCCGAATCGGCCTGGCCGAAGACAAAATTGAGGCCAGGTGTATAGACATCCTCATCCATGACGCTGAGGATTTTCCGTCTCTCCGGCCGTTCAGTCTCAGACAGACGGACAACTATGGAAGGAGAAAGGTACTGTTTCCTCAAGGCATCATAGGCCTCTTTGGGAAGCGCCTCTCTTTTCCCGAGTGATACCTCAGCCTCGAAAATGCCTTTGAGATTCCGCTGAAGGTCCGCTAAGATCACCGCATCGATCTTTCCAAGCGGGACGATTTCAATAAGCATACCTTTTGTCTTTGAATCGGCTGTCAAGCCGATAGTTCCCCACAGAACAAACAAAGTGGTCCAATATCCGAGCTTGGCGGCTATTTTTTCCAACTCTCCATCATTTCCCAGCGCCGCACCGCCTCAAGAAAAGTGCTGGCGATATAATCGGCCTTTTTGGCGGCGTATTGCTTGGCCTTGGCCACATCAAAATCGAGGTAGCCCTCACCTTTCTCCGGATACATGGTTGTTGACCAAGCCGGCAAAAGAACAACGCCCGCCTCGGTCCGGGCATTCCCAACATTATCCTTGCCAAGCTTCTCGTACATTTCCCTGTCCACAAGCTCCGGATTATAAGCCATGACAAGCGCCGCCTCCTCCATGTCTCCGTGGCCGGACTGCTGCGCTTTCCCGCCATAGACATCCTTGACCGCCTCGAAATAAACCGTCCACCAGTCGACCACCATAAAATGGGCACCCGTTTCCTGGTGAAGCCTGGTCATTGCCTTCCGGGCAGAATCCGTATTGCCCCCGTGACCGTTGATGATAAGAATATTGCGGAAGCCCGTCCGGACAAGGTCCTTGAGGACATCATAGACAAATTCCTCAAAGATTTCGGGCCTCACCGTGACAGACCCGGGAAACTGAGAGATGCTCGCTCCCGTGAATCCGTAGTTAAGAGAAGGCGCGATGAGGGCATTGCATCGCTCCCAGATCATCTCGGCCAAGTTCAAAGGGATGATGTTGTCAGTGCCGATGGCGCAGGCGCCATGCGCTTCGACTGTCCCGAGGGGCAGGATAACCCGGTTGGTCACCTTGGGGACAATTTCCGCCAGCCTCATCCAGCAATAATTCTGCATCTCGTGAAATTTCAGGTCTTTGACCCGAGTCTGAGATAAGCCCGGCAAAACGGCCAGGAGCCCCAACGCAAGACACAGCATAAGCGCAATTCTTACAGTCTTCATGATTGCACCTCCTCCCTGATTTGACCAAAGTATACCTCTGGCCACGGCTCAATTCAACAAGGGGATTGAAGAAATCGGGCCTGGCTTTTATACTATACCGGCAAGGAGACGTGACATGAGCTTTGTGTTTAACGCCGACGAGATTTTCGCCATGGCCGAGCAGATCGAGAAAAACGGCGCCCAGTTCTACCGGAAATCCGCCCAGCAGGTGAAGGATTCGGCCGCCAAGGACCTGCTGTTCGAGTTCGCCTCGATGGAAGACGAACACCTGAAAACGTTCAGCGGCATGAGGTCGGCGCTTTCGGCAGCGGACAAGAAAGCGATGACTTTTGACCCGGCCAATGAAGCCGCCCTCTACCTCAACTCTCTGGCCAATACCAAGGTGTTCTTCGAAAAAAAAGTCGATACTTCTACGCTCCAGAGCATCTTCACAGCCGCTATAGTTGCGGAAAAAGACTCGATCGCCTTTTACCTGGGAATGAAGGATTTGGTGCCGGCCGGCGTGGGGAGAGACAGAATTCAGGGAATCATCCGGGAAGAGATGCGGCACATCCGCATTCTTGGCGACAAGCTCGCCGCCCTCAAGAAATAGCTCGGGGGGACGTTCCCCCAAAGGGACACTTCCCGGGAAGACCTGGCACTTTGGGGAGCATCCCTATGGTTCCGGCGATAATCAAGACATCACCCAAAGGGTGGCGCGGCTGGGGGGCCCCCCGCCCCCGGAGCGTTTGATGCCCGCTGATTTTCTATTTGCGCAATCGACAAAATGGGCCGCGAGGATGTCGGGGGGATGCCGCGACAGGACCCTATTCCAGACCAAGATGATCGCGGAAACGAAGACGCGGTCCATTCCTTAGACGCTATTGACAGGTCCTGGCGGGGGTGATATCTTTTGAAACCGATGTCAGCGCTCGCGTCCGGGCAGATAAATAGGGAGCATTAAAATGAAATGCCCCAAGTGCCATTTTGAAAACCCCTCCGGCACCCATTATTGCGGCAATTGCGCCGCTTCCCTTCCTCAAGACAAGGAAATAGCGTTTACGGAAACCATTCAAGTGCCGATCAGGGAATTGACCGCAGGGACGACCTTTGCCAGGAGATATCAGATTATCGAAGACCTGGGCAAAGGCGGAATGGGCCGGGTGTACAAGGTTTTTGATACCGAAGTCCGGGAAAAAATGGCCCTGAAGCTTCTCAACCCTGAAATCGCCGGCGACGAGAGAACCATCGAGCGCTTCCGGAACGAGCTGAAGCTCGCCCGGGCAATATCCCATCGGAACGTCTGCCGGATGTACGACCTGGGCCGGGAGGAAGGGACATATTTTATTACCATGGAGTATATTCCCGGCGAGGACCTCAAAAGTCTGATCCACAGGATCGGCGCTCTGCCCGTCGGGAAAGCGGTCAGCATTGCCAAGCAGGTTGGCGAAGGCCTCTTGGAAGCCCACCGCCTCGGCGTCGTCCACCGGGACCTCAAACCCCAGAACGTCATGATCGACCGCGAAGGCAACGCCCGGATCATGGATTTCGGGATCGCCCGTTCGCTCGCGGCCAGAGGAATTACCGGAGCGGGGGTCATGATCGGGACTCCCGAGTACATGTCGCCCGAGCAGGTTGACGGGAAGGAAGCCGACCAGCGCTCGGATGTTTATTCCCTGGGGATCATCCTTTTTGAAATGCTGACCGGACACCTCCCGTTCGAGGGCGATACGCCGCTAAGCGTTGCCGTCAAGCAGAAGAGCGAGCGGCCGCCAGACCCCAAGAGCCTGAACGCGCAAATTCCGGACGAGCTCGGCCGCATCATCCTGAAATGCCTGGAAAAGCCAAAAGAAAAAAGATACCAGAGCGCAGACGAAGTCCTCGCAGACCTTTCCAGGATCGAAAAGGGTCTCCCGACGACGTCGCAGACTCTGCCAATCCGGAAGACGCTCACGTCGAAACAAATCACCGTCCAATTTAGCCTGAAAAAAGCGCTCTGGCCCGCCGTGATTATCATTGCGGTGATCGTCGGCGCGATTGCAGCCTGGAAGTTGCTGCCCCACAAGGCAGGCCCGAGGCGGTCCATTGCCGTCATCGGGTTCAAAAACCAGACCGGCGACCAAAACCTTGATTACCTTCAGGAAGCGATCCCCAACCTCCTCATCACCAGCTTGGAGCAATCGGGCCATTTCCAGGTGACCTCCTGGGAGCGGCTAAAGGATCTTCTTCGGCAATCGGGAAGGGACGCCTCAGCTACTGGCGACGAGGAGGCCGGGTTTGATGTCTGCCGCAAGTCAGGCATCGACGCGCTCGTCCTCGGAAGCTACATCAAAGCGGGCGAGACATTTGCCACGGACGTCAAAATCCTGGATGTGGGCACAAAACAGCTTCTCCGGACCTCGTCAGCCAAGGGAGACGGAGTCTCAAGCGTCTTAAAGACTCAGATCGACGAGATCAGCCGCACGATTTCTCGCGGCATCGGCCCGGTCACGGCCAAAATTGAAATCGCCCAGCCGAAAATTGTCGACCTGACCACGAGTTCTATGGATGCTTATAACTATTTCCTGCGCGGCCGCGATGACTACGAGAAGTTCTACCTTGCCGACGCCCGCAAGTTCTTGGAAAAGGCCGTTTCGCTCGACCCGACGTTTGCCGTCGCTTACCTGTATTTGGGCAAGACGGCCGGTGGGATCTATGACACTAAAACACAAACCGAAGCCTATGAGATGGCCATGAAATATTCCGAGAGGGCGAGCGAGAAGGAAAGACTTTATATTGAAGCGGGATATGCCAGCATAGTCGAACGGAACCCAGAGAAAAGACTCCGCCTCCTTCTAGAACTAACCAATAAATATCCGCAGGAAAAGGAATTCCACTCTGAACTCGGGCTCGTTTACCAAGGCCGTGAGAAATATCAAGAGGCCCTCGAAGAATACGAAAAAGCCCTGGCCCTTGACCCGAATTTTGGATATGCCATCAACGCCGCCGGCTATGCTTACGCCGATATCGGGGAATTTGAAAAAGCCATCCAATATTTGGAGCGCTACGCCACGGCCAACCCAGGCCAGGCTAATCCGATAGACTCGATCGCAGAGATCTATTTTCGCATGGGAAAGTTCGAGGAGGCCAAGAGGAAGTATCAGGAAGCCTTGGAGATCAGGCCCGATTTTTCGGGGTCCTGCCTCGGCCTGGCCTACGTCTTCGCCCTTGAGGAAAATTATCCGGAGGCAAGGCGCTGGTTGGAAGAATCGATCGCCAGGGCGCCCTCGCCCATGGAAAATATGGAAGGATATTGGTTGAAGGCCTACTATGATTATTTTCTCGGCCGGTGGGATGAGAGCCTGGCCGAATGCGTGTCCATGAAAGACCGAGCGGAAAAGGCCGGCTCCATCCCCGCGCTGGCCTCGACTCACTGGCTCATGGGAAATCTATACTCTGACCGAGGCGAGTACAATTTAGCCCAACAGAATTTTCAGACCCACATTGATCTGCTGATAAAGCGCAATCCCGCCTATAAAAATTATTATTCGGCAGTTCAAATCTTCCGCAGCGGTTGGATTGACCTGAAGGAGGGAAGAGTTGACGGGGCCAAAGCCAGGCTCAAGGAAATGGAGCCGCTCTTTTTTAAGGTGGAAACTGACCAAAAAGTGACCTTGCTTTACCAGCTGCTGGAAGCAGAAGTATTTCTCGCCGAGAATCATCCCGAAAAAGCGATTGAGACCGGCGAAAAAATGGTTCCGGAAGATTTCCCTGGCATGTCGATAGCAAACATGCCAAGTTATAATGTTCCCTTCCTCAAGGATGTCCTGGCCAGGGCTCACTGGAAAAAGGGAGAGCTCGACAACGCGATCGCCGAATACGAGCGGCTCACGACCATCAACCCCAAAAACCAAATCCGCTACCTCATCCACCCGCTCTATCATTACCGGTTGGGCCAGGTGTATGAGGACAAGGGGGAAAAGGCAAAGGCGGCAGCCGAATACAAGAAGTTCCTCGAATACTGGAAAGACGCGGACGCTAAGCATCCAGAATTGGCCGACGCCAAAAAACGCCTGGCTGCCCTCAAGCCTTAAATCAAAATGGGTTAGATTGACGATCCTAAATGAATATAATCTTCCAGGGCCTTTAAGTATCTGGAGAACGCCGTTCTCCCCTTCTCTATGAGAGAACACGTGGTCAGAGGCTTCTTCCCTTTGAAGGATTTCTTGACCGAGATATAGCCGGCCTGTTCGAGCTTGGAAAGATGGACGCTCAGGTTGCCGTCCGTTGTCCCGATGGCCTCTTTGAGATAATTGAATTCCGCCTTTTCGACTGAAAGAAGGATGGAAAGCACCGCCAACCTGATCTGGGAATGAATTACGGGATCGAGTGGAGAGAACTCTTCAGGGTTCATGTCTGGTCACGGTCTTTTTGTAATTTGAGCGGAGAACCCAGCCCGGAAGAAGGTAAGCCAGGATGATCACGGGGACAAACGCCATCGTCCGGAAATGCGAAGGCACCAATAGCATGGCCAAAGAAGCCAGCCACCATAGCGCGCCACACCATTTCAAAAGATTCCAATCATAGATGCCGCCAACCCCAAAAAGCTCGATCCCAGCCAGGGCAGCTATGAGAGGAGGTATGACTTCCCAAGAATAAAGCTTGAAAATTGGGAAGATTAATCCAAAAAGCACAAACCCCATCGCGCAAGCAATGGCCAAATATCGGGTTGCCATCTGGGCGTACGTGGCTGACGCCTGCTTTTTCTCCTGCCTGATGCCGTAGAAAGCAGAATAGGCCATCCCGACGAGCACAAAGGCGATCCAGTTCAGCCAAATCCAGTCGTATTTTTCGAGCCAAACGAGGACATAGTTGCCGAGGATAGCCAGAATAATCCAGATTCCCCAGAAGAAATAGAGCGTCCCTGATTCAGCCGTGGATTTTCGCGTTTTTTGGATCATCTCCTGGATCAGCCTTATTTCCTCCTTTGCTTCTAACTCATTCATGTTTCCTCCTTTTAAATAATAAATAATAATAAAGTACTTTGTATTACAAAGTGTAATATAAGAAAACAGGAATGCCTTGTCAAGCCTTTTTTTAAAATTTCTTGGGGTTCCTGCTATTGGACAGCTTTCTTGCAGCTTATCGACATCGATGCCCAGCCCGGCGGGCCGAAGGTTGTCTTCATATAGGGCAGGCTTTCGACATAATCGAGAAATTCGCCAGTTCCCCAGCCGTGTCCCCGCTGTCTCTCCGAGACATTGTGGGCGGCAAAACATCCATTGACTTCAAGCTTGGGTAGGACTGCGATCAGATAATTTTTGTACCAGTCCTTGTCCGCGTCGCAAAACACAAAATCAAACGGACCCGGGAGAGCAGGCACAAGCTCATGGGCATCGGCCAGCCGCGCGTCGATAAACGGAGAGAGGCCGGCTTCCTTGAAATTTTCCAGGGCTTCTTCATACCGGTCCTCGTCTATCTCGATTGTTATGAGCTTCCCGCCGGTCTTGCTGAGGGCCCAGGCGATCCAAATGCCTGAATGACCGGTCGACGTCCCGATTTCCAAGGCCCGCGTATATTTGTTTTCAATGATCAGGTCGTAGAGGTATTTTCCGTCGCTAGCTGAAATATTCATATCATACCACTGTCCTCTGTGGCGGTCGAGAAAAGCCCTCACCTTCTGGTCCAGAGGGTCTGCGCTCTGAGCGGAAAATGCAGCGCTTCTCGATATTGTTATTAAAAACATTGTTATTAAAAACAAAGTAATGAATCCCAGTGCGGACCTAAATCTCAAGGACATTCTGATCTTCTCCTTTGCAACAGATATTCAGGCAATATTTTCATTTATTTAGACGAGCAGAGCGCCCGAATCTTCCCTTCAGCTCATTGAGGCTTTTGATAGTCTTTTCCCGCTTGGAATAAATTCACCTTGTGGACCAATTCGAGGAACGCTTGCCATAAATTCCCGTCAGTGTTCCCTCTTCCGGTAAACAGGTCATGCTCGTGATGGATTTTGGCAAATGTTACCGGAATTCCCCGGAATATTTGTGAGAAACCTAAGGTCTTCGCCCGACCTTACTTTACCCCGGCCGGGGGCGGGGGCTGCGGCGGTGTCAGCGCAAACCCCATCGGCTGAAGGATATCTAACACATTATAATAGACCCATTCCTCGGCGATCTTTCCCTCAACGATCCGGTCAATCGCGACTCCGGAGAGCCGGAACGTTTTTCCAGTGGGCGGAAGGTCACCGAGAGGCGTACGAAACGGGCCTGTGATCGTCCCTGACATCGTGAAAACCCAGGCGATCTTATCCCCTTTAACATACATATCGTCCAGCGAAAATTTGACATCGGGGACAGCCGTGTGAGTGCCCCTATATTGGTTTTTTAAGGCCTCGAGGCCGACTATGGTTTGGGGCTGGCTCGGATCATGCACAACTACGTCAGGAGAATAGATATTGTCGAGCAAATCCAGGTTGGCCTCATTCCTGGCTTTAAGGTACCAATCCCACGTGGTCTTCGCCTGATCTTCTGTAATTCCTACTGCGGCTTTTTTCTGGCAGCTGAATGTTGCGCTAAGAAAAATTACCAGGCAAAAAACAATGGCAAAGAAAAGCAGGAATTTTTTCATGTTGCCCTCCTGTATCGAGTCAAGCAATATCACCAAACACGGCCAAAGTCAAATTAAACAAATGATTCATCGCCCTTATCGTGATTGCGCTTGAAATTTATCGAAAAAACACTATGATGTAGGGTTCTACACCCAGATACTGAGGAGACGAGCGATGTTCGAGATAGTGGCCAGAGAGGAGTTGGCCCAAGGGACGGTTGTTAGCAATTGGATCAGAGGTCCCAGGATTGTAGCGAAGGCCAAGCCCGGGCAGTTTGTCATCATCCGCGCTGCCGAGACCGGGGAGCGCATTCCCCTGACCATCGCGGACACCGACCCGGAAAAAGGCCTGCTCAACATCATCTACCAGGTTGTAGGGAAAAGCACGGATCTTTTCAAAACGCTCCAGGTCGGTCAAGGTTTTCTGGATGTCATCGGACCTCTTGGGCTGCCCACTCATCTCGAAAAGGTGGGCAAGGTCGTTTGTGTCGGCGGCGGCACGGGCGTGGCGGTCGTGCATCCAATCACTCGGGGGCTCAAGGACCTCGGCAATCATGTGTTCGCCATTATTGGAGCCCGCACCAAGGACCTGCTCATCATGGAGGAACGGATGAAGGCGGCCTCCCATGAGCTCACGGTTTGCACCGACGACGGCAGCTACGGCCGTCCGGGGTTCGTCAGCGTTGCTTTAAAGGAACTGTTGGAACAACACAGGGATATCGGTCTTGCTGTGTGCATCGGCCCCGTGCCGATGATGAAGGCCTGCTGCAATATCACCAATGAATTCAAAGTCAAAACTCTGGTGAGCCTCAACCCTGTCATGCTGGACGGCACCGGGATGTGCGGATGCTGCCGGGTCACGGTCAGCGGCCAGACCAAGTTTTCCTGCGTGCACGGCCCGGAGTTTGACGGCCATCAGGTCGATTTTGATGAACTCCAGGCCAGGCTGTGTTCCTATGTCAGCGAGGAACGACGCTCGCACGCGATATTCAAGAACCAGCATCATCCGGCGGGCTGCGCTTTAGATCCTGGCAAATAGGCCCTGGGAACAGCATCTGATACAAGTGACCCACGGGGGAAGATTCCAAAGAAAGCAAGAGGACGAAATCAGGGCGAAAACCGGCTCAGTTGAGGATGGAAAGAATATCCTGATATTCGGAACGGAAAACCGCCCGCTTTTCCAGGCCGCTTTTCTTGATCATGTCCAGGACCAGCGGTACTTCCATGAGCTCTTCGTCGGAGAACGGCCGGATGCCGTCCTTAAAAAAATTGATTAGGAGCCGGTAAATCGGCATCCAGGAAGACTCTCCCTCGGGCGTCTCAAAAAGTCTGTATTCAGGCGATTCCTTGCGGCCGAAGAGCTTCATCCGGAACCCATACCAATCGTCCGGCTGAGCGCTTGGGACAACCTGAAGAGTGCCCCGGACCGGCCCGACAGCAGAATCCTGAGCATACCGAAAATAGACCACTAGCGGATTCAGAATCGTGATCCCATCCGGGTCGAGAGCAAGATCATGGGCATAGACTTCTTCGACACCGGGGCCAAGGGCAGAGACAAGTGCGCTGATGACATGGGGCATATAATTCCAAAAGTGGTTGCTCGGGCCGGTAACGTTGACGACCTTGAGCGGGGCGAACTCCTCTCTTGCCTGACGGATCGAAAGGACCTGGGGATCGACGGTCAGGGCCGAGGCCGCGAGAATGGGATTGTGGCGTTCGCGGCCAAGCTTGAGGAGTTTCGCCGCTTCCAAGGCGGAGGGCGCCAGCGGCCTGTTGAGAAACGTCCGCACGCCGGCTTGAATAAAAGGCACGGCGAGTTCGGCATAACGAAACGGCAATGCCTCGGTGATGAGGACGCCGTCGACCTTGCCAATCATGGCTTGGGGCGTTTCCACTATGGCGAAGCCATATTTCTGCTGATCTGCTTCAGGAATCGGAGTCTTGTTCCAGACATGACTGACAATCAGGCCGATTTTCTCGCCCAGCCCGCTGTTGAGTTCCTTGGTCCAGAGGGCGCCGTGGCTTTCATAGCCGACAACGCCAACCCGCAACGGCGCGGAGGCTGCTTCTTGTCCTGCCAGTAGGAACGAGAAGCAAAAAAGAACGCCGAATAGAACTATTCTTCTCATCTTCAATAAAAAACGTAGAAAAAGGACGAGAAAAAATGGCTCCTCGGCCAGGACTCGAACCTGGAACCTAGTGGTTACAAGTACCCCAAAATTTCTTCTGGGCTTGGACTATCTCTTCACCCGCTCCAGAAACCTGGAGGTAGGGTGTCGGGCGCTTCCCCTGAACTGTGTCCAGGGTACGAGCTTTCGCTCTAGTCTCTGCACCTTCCCTGACCTTTTTTGCTCGGCCGGGGCTTGGCTCAGGGTTACCATTTTCCTCGTAAGGAAGGCAGGCTTCCCTGAATTCACCCAATTTTTCAACCACGATTTCTCGTGGAAGCTGCGTTCCAGAGTGAACTTCGCGATGACAATTCGCGCAAAGGAGAATGCACTTATCGAGTTCCTCTTTAATCTTTTCCCAGCTTCGCGTGTAACCTCTGTCTGAAATGCCGAAATCTTTTTCACCATTCTTTAGATGGTGGAACTCGAGTGCCTCTAGACATCGGCTGTAGCCACAAAGCTGGCATTTTCCGCCTTTGTACTCTACAGCCATCTGTCTGATCCTCCTTCTCCTTTTTTGGACTGCTTCGATTAAGTAAGTTCTTCTGTCCGCATATCTGCGCTTGTCACTCATATGTCACCCTAGTTTCACAGCCACCCGCTCTGCCAATTGAGCTACCGAGGAGCAGGCGGCCATAATTTAGCACGTTTGGCCGCCGATTTCAACCGCTTGAATCCGTCTCGGTTTTGGGCTAATATTTTAATAGATATTAATCCGATGCTTGGCTATCCCAGCAAAGTCCTGGTCATCGCCGATTATGATCACCCCCATTTTCTGGAAACCTTCAACCTGACGTTCGATTTTGTCCTCTCCTGCGGGGACGTGGAATTCCGTATTCTCCAGGAGATCTACGAGCAATACAACAAGCCGATCTTTGCCGTTAGGGGTGACCACGACCCGGCCAAGCCCTTCCCCGAATTCGTCCAGGATGTCCACGCCAGGATCGTTCAGCACCGGCACTGGCTCATCGGAGGATGGCAAGGAGTCCCTGACTATAAATCAACCGGGGCTTATGAGTGGGATGACCTCGCAGTCACGGAAAAGCTGAGTAAATTTCCCTACGTCGATATTTTTATCTGCCATGCTCCAATCTACAAACTCACGGACAAGGACGACTCTGCCCACGCCGGGAGTGAAGCCATCCTCAAATACATCAAGGAGAAACAGCCGAAGCTCGTCTATCATGGACATGCTCGCTCTAAGACGGGCACCATGATCGAAAACACGGCCGTCGTGAGCGTCTTCGGCGCAGAGATTTTCACCCTCGAGTAGAAACACGGAAGGAAGGGCAAGCGAAGGATTAGAACCGATAGGAGGCCTGCTTGGCCATCTTGCGGTAGTCGTCCCCCCACATCTCGACAATCTTGCACATCTCGTACAGCCTGGACCGCAGCCGCACGCCAATGCGGTCCACCAGGGTATCCCCGCTTTTCTTGTAGAATGAGTCGCGGGTGTCCTCTTCCTCTTCAGTATCCAGGTAATTGGAAGTGAAGAGGGTCAATTTTTTCTGGTTGTAACGCTGATTGATGATATAAAAGACGGTCTCCTCAACCCAGGCCGTCGTCCTTTTGGCACCAAGCTCATCGAGCACAAGGACCTCGTGCTCGAATACAGGGGTTAAGACCTCGGATTCCGTGAGGTTCGAATCCGGCGTGAAAGTATTCTGGATGTCCCGGATGATCTCCCGGAAATCATAAAATGAGCACGGGACGTTCTTTTTCTCGATCAGCTCCCTGATGATGGCCACAGCCAAGTGCGTCTTTCCCACTCCGCAGGGACCGATGAAAAGAAGGCCGACCTCCTGCGCCGGGTAATTCTTGACGAACTGCTTGGAAATCTTCAGGGCGTCACGGTGGGAATCGTTGTGGACCTCAAAATTTTTGAGCGAGCAATTCTGGTATCTCCGAGGGATGCGGGCTTGCTCCCAGAGAGTCTGGGTCTGACGCTCATAAAAACACTCGCAGCGCTTGGCCAGAGGTTTCCCCTCCTTCTCTCCAAGGACCCAGCCCGTGCCTTCGCACCGGGCGCATGTCTTTACCGGCATCAGTTCAAATAACCTCTGAGTTGCTGGAGATTATGAGACCGGGACAACCTCCTCATGGCTTTCTGCTCGATTTGGCGAATCCGCTCTCTCGTCAGGTTTAGTCTCTTCCCGATCTCCTGGAGAGTCCGAGGCCGGTCGTCGTCCAGCCCAAACCTTAATTTTAGCACAAGAGCTTCCTTTTCATCCAGTTCGCCCAAAATCTCCCTGATCTGGTGCTCGATCGAGGACTTGACGATCTGGTATTCGACGGGAGGAGAGGCGTTGTCCTCGATCCTCCCTCCGACTTCAAGGTCGCTATCCGTCCGCCTGTCGCTGAGGGAGACCTCCTTTTCGCCCAGGACTTCGAGGTCCTCCACATCATCCTCGCTGATCCCCATGCTCCGGGCGATCTCCTCCCTTGTCGGTTCCCTATCGAGCTCGGCCTTGAGCAGTGAAACCTTTTTCTTCATCAGGGAGATCTGGTCGGACAACTTCTGGGGGAGGTTATAGATGCGGGCAGAGGAAGTCAGGGCATGGATGACCGCCTGCCTGATCCACCAGACAGCATATGAGATAAACCTGACATTGCGGCTGGGGTCGTACCGCTTGGCGGCCTCGATCAGGCCTAGGTTGCCCTCATTGATCAGGTCGAGCAGGCTCAGTCCCATCCCCCGGTACTTTTTGACATAAGAGACCACAAACCGGAGGTTGGCTTCGACGAGTGCTTTAATCGCGTTCTTATCTCCATTCTGAATTTGCCGCCCCATCTCCTTTTCTTCTGCTTCCGAGTAGATGGGGAACTTGGAGATCTGGTCGAGATAGATCTTCAGGTTTCTCGAATCGAGGTAATCCCCGTCGTGCATGCGGTTATTCTTGGGCCTCTTCCACCCTCACAATTTTCGTCTGGCTCAACCTCACCAGGCTCTTCTTACGGGCTTCGAATTCATCCTCTTTTCCCCTGAAAAATTCCTTCTTGACGTATTCTAAAAGCTCGCTGATTTGAGTCTCCATCTGCTGCATTTTTTGCCGCATGTTCAGGATAACCTCGACTCCCGCCAGGTTCACGCCAAGGTCCCGGATGAGGTTGAGGATGAGTTCGAGCTGGCGCAGGTCTTCATCGCAATAGAGGCGCGTGTTTCCCTGGCTGCGCGAGGGCTTGAGCAGGCCCTCCCGCTCGTAAAGCCGGAGGGTTTGAGGGTGGAGGTCGTATTTCTGGGAAACAATGCTGATATGATAATAGTTTTTAGGGCTGCTTTTTGGTTCTTTTTTTCTTCTCATGTCAATGGCTCCCCAGTTTATCTCTCGGGTTCTCGCCCGAAAGCTTCTCCAGTTCTTTCATCAGTTCTCTGACCCGCTGGTCTCCGAACGGAGGAGGAACGATCGCGACTTCGACAAACTGGTCGCCACGCGTCCGCTGTCCCGGGACCGGCGCTCCCATTTCCTTGAGCCTGAATTTCTGCCCCGATTTGGTCCCGGGCGGAATCCTGATGGTCTTCTTGCCGCAGAGCGTGGGGACATCGATCTTTGCTCCCAGGGTCGCTTCCGGTACGGTGATCGGCAGCCTCAAATATATATTAGCGCCTTCACGCCGGAAAAGCGAATGGGGAGCGACCTCGATCGAAATGAAAAGGTCCCCCGGAGGCCCTCCAGTGCTGCCGGCATTCCCTTTTCCGGGAACACGGACTTTTGACCCGGAATCGACACCGGCAGGAATTTTGACGTTGATATGCTCAGTTTTCTGGATCAATCCCTGGCCGCGGCAATGAGGGCACGCCTCGCCCCGGCTCGCGCCCGTCCCCCGGCAATCAGGGCAAGCTGAGGAGAACTTCATGAACCCCCGTTGCATTTGAGCGCGTCCGCTTCCTCCGCACGTTGGACATGGACGCCGGCCGGATGTCTGGACATGGCCGCGGCCCTGGCATTGAGGGCAATTCACTAAACGCGTCAGTTGGATGCGGGTCTGAAGGCCGTTGATCGCATCCTCAAACCCGATTCTCATGGCGTAACGAAGATCCTCCCCGCGCTCAGACTCCGCGGCCTGAGCCGCCCGGGAACCGCTGCCAAAGATGCTTTCGAAGAAATCGGAAAATGACGAGCTTCCGTAGCCGGAAAAATCGAACCCTTCAAACCCGGATCCGTAGGCCCGCCCGCCTGCTCCCGGGGGAGGCTGTTCGCCGACATAGCCGAACTGGTCGTACTGGCTCTTCTTTTTCTGGTCGCTCAGGACCGAATAGGCTTCCTGAATCTCCTTGAACTTGGCTTCTGCCGCCTTGTCACCCGGGTTGAGGTCGGGATGGTATTTCCGGGCGAGCTTCCGGTAGGCCCTCTTGATGTCCGCAGCTGAGGCCGACCTCTCGACCCCTAGAAGCCTGTAATAATCTTTGTCCATCCTTTATCCGGATGAAGCTTATTTGTTTTTCTCGTCGTCCACGACCTCAGCGTCGATCACTTCCCCTTCCTGGTTCCCTTGAGCGGAAGACTGTCCTCCGCTCTGAGAATCCTGCGGCTGGAAATCCTGAGCCGGGCCGGACCCCGAGGATGCCTGCTGCTGGCCGGCCCGCTGGTACATCATCTCCGTCAGCTTATGAGAAGCGCGGGAAAGCGCTTCGATGGCGTTCTGAATCCGGCCGAGGTCTTCGCTGTCCATGGCTTTTTTCGTGTTCTCAATCTCCGACTTGAGGTTGGCGGCATCCGCTTCAGGAATCCGGTCCTTGTTCTCGCGGAGCAGTTTTTCGAGGCTGTAAATTAACTGGTCGGCCTGGTTCTTGGCGTCGACGACTTCCCTTCTTTTCTTGTCTTCTTCAGAATGGGCTTCGGCATCCTGGACCATATTATTGATTTCCTTATCATCGAGTCCCGAGTGGCCGGTGATGGTGATGGCCTGCTGCTTCCCGGTTCCCATATCCTTGGCTGAGACATGGAGAATTCCGTTGGCGTCGATATCAAAAGAGACTTCGATCTTGGGCACGCCGCGCGGTGCGGGCGGAATTCCGTCAAGATGGAACCGACCCAAAGTCCGGTTGTAAGAGGCCATTTCCCTCTCGCCTTGGAGGACATGGATCTCGACGCTGGGCTGGTTATCCGAGGCCGTGGAGAAGACCTCTGTCTTTTTAGTAGGAATGGTCGTGTTCCGCACGATCATCTTGGTGAAGACGGCGCCGAGAGTCTCAATGCCCAGAGTCAAAGGGGTGACATCGAGAAGCAGAACATCTTTAACGTCCCCGGCCAAAACAGCGCCCTGGACCGCCGCTCCGACGGCCACGACTTCATCGGGGTTGACGCCCTTATGGGGCTCTTTGCCAAACAGGTTTCTGACCAAGTCCTGAATCCGGGGCATCCGGGTCTGTCCGCCGACCAATATAACCTCGTCAATATCGCCGGGCTTCAGGTTTGCATCCGCCATGGCCTGTTTGCAGGGAGCGACCGACCTCTGGATGAGTTCTTCGACAAGCTGTTCCAATTTGGCCCGGGTCATCTTCATTAAAAGGTGTTTGGGCCCGGAAGCATCTGCAGTGATAAAGGGCAGGTTGATCTCCGTCTCCATGGTCGTCGAAAGTTCGATTTTTGCTTTCTCAGCCGCTTCTTTGAGCCTTTGGATGGCCATCTTGTCTTGGGTCAGGTCGATGCCCGATTCCTTCTTGAACTCCGCCACGATCCAGTCCTGAACCCTCTGGTCGATGTCATCGCCGCCCAAGTGGGTATCCCCGTTTGTCGCTTTCACTTCGACAACGCCTTCGCCGACTTCAAGGATAGAAATATCAAAAGTCCCTCCTCCGAAATCATATACGGCGATGGTCTCGTCTTTTTTCTTATCCATTCCGTAAGCGAGAGCGGCCGCCGTCGGCTCATTGATGATTCTGACGACATCCATGCCGGCAATTTTTCCTGCGTCCTTGGTCGCCTTGCGCTGGCTGTCGTTGAAGTAGGCCGGCACAGTGATCACAGCTTTCTCAACTTTTTCGCCTAAATAGTCTTCTGCCGCTTTCTTCAGTTTTTGAAGAATCATAGCCGAAATCTCCGGCGGGGCATACTGCTTGCCCAGCGCCTCAACCCTGACGTCTCCGTTGGGCGCCTGGCCCACCTTGAAAGGAACCTGCTTGATTTCCTGGTTCACCTCCTCATAGCGGCGGCCCATAAATCTTTTTATTGAATAAATCGTATTTTCGGGGTTCGTTACCCGCTGTCTTTTAGCGACCTGCCCAACAAGCCTCTCTCCCTTGGGAGTAAAGGCAACGACAGAAGGTGTGGTGCGGCCTCCTTCTTCATTTGGGATAACATTCACTTTGTCGCCCTCGGTGATAGCGACAACTGAATTGGTTGTACCGAGATCAATTCCGATTATTTTCGCCATTAGGACCTCCTTTTTTAGTCAAATACTAATATAAAACTTGAGTATGATTTTGTCAAGTATTATTTATAAATATTTTTAAGAAATATGAATTTTGACCAGACCAGGGATCATGGGTAAAAGAAAAGTCCCTTGATACCTTCTGAGAAAGACCAGTATACGGCCTGAGAGTCTTCTCTGCTGCCTAATATAACGTTGATAGCTGTAAACGGCTTCTTGTTTACCTCAAACGCCAAGTTCCTCAAGGGAACCCAGAGGTACCAGACAAAAAGGTGCCCAATGTTCCCTACCTGGGATATAAACTGTTTTGGCTTGGCCCTGAAATAAAGGTAGATCCCCTTGTCCAGATAAAAGGCATAACTTGAGGGCATATCTTTGAGCTCGAGCGCATCGAGCTCGAATTTGTCGCCCTGCTGCTCCGCCTCTCCTGGCGTGATCTTCTTTCTTTTGGGGGCAAACAATGCGCTTTTCTTCATAACCGTCAAAATCTCAAGCGCCGGTTGCTCTCCCCAAGAGTGAAAGCTTTCTATTTTCCATTCCTGAAGGACCATCCCCTTCGACCTGAGGCTGATGTTTTTTCCCTCCAGGTCAAGGATAAAATAAAGCGCGGGCGACTTGGCCAGAGAAAGCTCCTCTTTGAGCCTCTTGTTCATTTTCAGCGCTGCAGGTTTTTCTTCGGCCGTGCAAGCCGCAACTATGCAAAAAAGCAAAAGGAGCGAGAGCAACAATTTTGTCCGCATCATTAATAAATATAAATCTTCGTCCCGATGGAGGCAGCCTTATAAACTACCTTCAGGTCCTTATCTCCGACCCTGACGCACCCATGAGTAACGCTCCTGCCTAGGAGCCGGGTGTAAAGAGTTCCATGAATGAAATAACCGTCTCCAAATCCCAGGGCAAAATCCCCCAAAACCCCCGCTTCCAATCTGTCTTGCTGATTTTTTGGCACGTCTTTGCCTTCTTCAATAAAGGCCCAGTCAGGTTTGACCCAGGTGGGATCAGTGATTTTCGATTTGACATAGAATTCGCCCCGCGGTGTGTCAAAAATCCATTTTCTCTTTCCGCCCGGTTCTTCGAGAATGCTGCCGCTGCCGCAGGAAACAACGGCCTGGAGAATCGTCCCGTTCCCCTTTTTGAGATAAAGAATATTGTGGCCTGAATCAATCACGATATGGATACCCTTGGGAGGGAGCGCCAGCATTTTTCTTTGAAGGGACAAGTTTTCCGCCTCGACCCGAGCGAGACTTGTCCCGCGGCCCGGTTTATCCGGGGGCAACGATTCTTCTGGCAAACGTCTCGGCCAGGCCAAAACATAAGCGATTATTTCGAGAATGACAAAAAGAGCAAATACTCCAGCCAAGGACAGGAGAAGGATCTTCTTTTTCTTCATTTTCTCAGGCTATTTTCTCAATCCGGTGATCAGCCTGCCGGCGCTCTCCAGGGAACCGACAATGGTGACCGGAGTCCCCACAGCCACCTCGGGAAAAATTTGGTCCATCACAGCGTTCTCGACGCCGACGCACCCGTTCGTAATGCTATCATTACCGCCTCCATGGATCTCGATCAGACCGCCGATGCCGGCTCTGGGCGGGATCAGCCCCCTCTTTTTGGCCTGAGAAAAGCGCCTTTTGTCTTCTTCGTTGGGATAATCAATGAGGAGGGCCTTGTAGAACCGGCTCCTCGGCAATTTCTTGATGACCGTGTATTTCCCCTCAGGAGTTGCCCCGTCGCCGGCATAGAGCTTATCGGACAGGCCGTATTTGCTTAACCCGATCTCGTAGACACCTATGAGAATCCCTTTTTTATACAAAGACAGAGTTCGTTCCAACTTATTAACGACGATCGCTGTTGTTCCCCTTTTTCTGGATTCAGCAATCGTCTCGGCGGCCCATTTCCTCCAAGCACCTACCTGGTCTTCATCGGAATACCGGGCCAGAATGGAAAAAAGGGCTTCCTCCGCTTGAGAGACATGGCGGTCGATCGTTTTTATTTTCTCGGGAAGGTCGGCATATTTCTCCCGGCGCAGCAGGATCTCAGCCTCTTGAGAGGCCACGCCAGCCCGAGCAAGGTTTCTCCGGATCAGGTCATTTTCATTCATGTTCAGGGTCGCATTTTTGAGCTTGCTAATCCTATCTTCAAGAAGCGCAAGTTGGCCGGAGATATCTCTCGATTTTGATTCTTTTTCTTCTTTGACTTTCTTGAGGATGGTTTCGCCCTCGGCCAAAACTGCCTGATAACTCGCCATCACTTCCTCGTATTTGCGGAACCAGCCGAATCTCGCTTTTTGCTTGATCAGCTTTTCTTTGGCGAGCCCGAGGGAGAGAAGATATTTGGAGTGTTCCTCGGCTGCATAGACAGGAGCACCGGCCCTCCAGAGGTCGTTCTCCTGTACTTTGGCTTGTTCGACCTCTGGAGGGACCGGCGGTGTCTTGCAGGCGGAAAAAAATAATACCGAAAATAGAATAAAGGTGAGGGAAACCGACTTCAAACTCAGAACAACGCCTCAGCGCAGAATTATATCTTCCCCTTCACCTTTTCGATGGCCGCTTTGACCTGGTCGGAAATGGCGACCGCTTTTTCTTTTATTGTCGCTGCGGTGTTGGAAGCCCCGAAAAAGTCTTCCTGGTCGATGGCAGTTTGAATCTGGGGGAAAGAATCCTCCAGTCCCTTGAGGTCAGCCTTCATCGCTTCGATATCGGCCTTGGTCCCTTTTCCCTTGGGGGCTTTTTCCAGAAGAGTCTTAGCCTCAGTGATGGCCGCCTGGGCCTCTTGCTGAGCCGTTAGAGCAGCATTCTTGGCAGCCTCTTTTTTCGCCGGAATTGTGGCCTTCAGAGCATCGGCATCAGCCACTGCTTTGACCAGCATTTCCTTGGCCGGGCCGTATTTCTTGAAGAACTTTTTGCTCTGCGTATTGATCTCATCCATGGCCGCGGTCATTTGGTCGTTGATGGCCTTCAATTCCTCGGGCGCATAAATGGTTGCGCCTTCGTTCGCTGCCGCTTCCACAGCCGCCTTGGCAGCGTCGATCTCTTGCGTGGGCTGCTTGGCGCAGCTGACGAAAAGAGACATCACAAAAACACCCAGAACCATTACCTTAATAACATTCTTCATTTAAATTACCTCCTTCCAATGTGCGCGTCTTTGAACTTGCCCAGAACCTTCAAGTTTCCCGTTCCTTGTATTCTCACCTCCTTGTTACTGACCATATCAGATTATGCTTTGGAATGCTGTATCATTGAATCCTTGGAATCCGGCAGAAGTTCACAACTAAGGCGGGACTGTCTTATCGCTCCAGGCCGTCATCGCCAATTCGCTCATTGAATGCTTCCCTCGGCCTCCTGATTCCCCGCTCTATCTGTCCTCTCTCTGGTCAGGTTTATATCACAGCAATTTTCAAAAGTCAACAAACACCCTGCCTCTTTGCTTCCCCCATTTTCCCCGTATCATCAAGAGGTGTGCTCAGTATTCAGCCTCTATTCGTCCGGGTCGACGATGAAGCCTTGCTTCATCAGCATCTTGACTTCATCCCGGGCTCTTTTGATCGTGACTTCGGCCATTTTGAACCGCTCTTCGGCCGAAGCTTTCTTTCTGGCCACTCCCTGCTCGATGCCTTTTGTCCCGACGGCAACCGCTTCTCTCGGAAAGACCTCCCACTGGTCCATGTTGGGGATGATGTATTCCTCGCTCAGGCCATGGTCCTCGGCAACCCTGGCCAGCTCCTTGGCCGCTTCGATACACATCTCATCGGTGATGGAGATGGCCCGGATGTCCAGCGCTCCCCTAAAGATGCCGGGGAATCCCAGTGAGTTATTGACCTGATTAGGGAAATCGGAGCGTCCTGTAGCGATGACCCGGGCTCCGGCTTCCTTGGCTTCCCAGGGCCAAATCTCGGGGACAGGATTGGCCTCGGCGAAGACGATAGAATCCTTGGCCATGCTGGCAACCCACTCTTTCTTGATCACCCCCGGCCCGGGCTTAGAGGCCGAGATAAGCACATCAGCGCCTCTCATGGCCTCGGGGATATCTCCCTTTATCCCCTCAGCGTTGGTGGTCAGACAGAGATGCCATTTTTCCTTATATTTCGTCTGCAGCGTCTCCCGGTCTCCCCTGTCCTTATGGAGGATGCCGCGGGAGTCCACGACGACGATATTTCCCGGCGTGACTCCGGCCGTGACGAGCAGGCGGGAAATGGCGATGTTCGCTGCCCCGGCCCCGATTTGAGCCACCTTGATATCCGACATCTTCTTATCGACGATCTTGACGGCATTATAGAGGCCGGCGATGGTCACGCAGGCCGTTCCTTGCTGGTCGTCGTGCCAGACGGGAATCTCGCATTCTTTCCTTAATGTATCGAGGATATGAAAGCATTTGGGATGGGAAATATCCTCGAGATTAATACCGCCGAACGTCGGCTGGATCCATTTGACCGCCTGGATGATCTCATCCGCATCCTTCGTGTTTAGGCAGATCGGAAACGCGTCCACGCCGCCCAAATATTTATAAAGGAGAGCTTTCCCCTCCATGACGGGAAGACCGGCTTCCGGGCCGATATCCCCCAGGCCCAGAACCCTGGAACCGTCGGATACGACGGCCACAAAATTCCACTTGTTGGTCATCTCGTAGGCTTTTTCCTTGTCCTTCTGAATCTCCCTGCAGGGCGCGGCCACTCCAGGCGTATACCAAACGGCGAAGTCATTGAAATCTCTGATCCGGCACTTCGGAATGACTTCGATCTTTCCACGGTAAAACGGATGCAGCCGCATCGCATCCTTGGACGGTTGCTCGGCCTTGGCCAGCAGCTCTTCCACAGTTTTCATGTCTCTAACCTCCTAAGTATAAGAAACTGTCATTATATTTTATTGCAGGGCAAAGTCAACTCCACGGTCGGGCCGCCCAAGCAGCTCCGTTTCCGTGATACTGAGGTGATGGTCTAGAGAGGGTGACGTGGCTGGCTGGCCGCACTAGGGGATGAGGCGAGGGATGATGTGGCGAGAAGTCCGTATGAGCGACGAGCGGGCATGGTTCGAAGAGGAGAGCAAGGAGCGAATCGAGTAAGATTTTGATTTGCGCAGGCAAATCAGGGGGGTTCCAAGGGAGAAGGCCCCTTTGGTCGTAGAGCGAAGCTCGAGAAGGGGAGGCAGGGAGCGAAGCGAACGTTGGAAGGGGGAACGCGGAGCGTTCTCCCTCCAAGAAGTCGATGTGGGAAATCGCGGCGTGACTTCGAGCCACAGCTCCCGAGCCTCGTCGGGGGGAAGCCGTGGCAGGCCCCTATTCCAAAACAAAACGATCACGGAAACGAAGCTGCCTACTCGGGCGGCTCTCATGAAGTCCCGTCCCCTAAAACCAGGGGCACGAATTCATACTTATTGTTCTTTTTCCTGACTTTTCCGAAATAATAGCAGGGGTCGTGGACAAAGGCCAAAATCCAGTCTTCTGCCGTGGCCTGTTCGTAGAACCTCTTTTTGGTCTCCAAGGTCTCCAGGGGGAAGAGGTCATAGCTCATGATGTAGGGAAGGCTGATGTGCGCAGAGGTCGGCACCAAATCTCCAAGATAGAAAAGTGTCCTTCCTTGGGAAGAGACTTTGACACTTTGGTGGCGGGGAGTGTGACCCGGAGAAAGAACAACCTCGACCCCTTCCGCGATTACGGTATTTCCGTCGACAAGCTCCAGAAGGCCAAATTCCTGCAGGGGCAAGAAATTCTCTTTAAGATAGCTGGATTTCTCCCGCTCGTTAGGCTCCCTGGCCCAGTCCCATTCCCCTCTTTGGATAATATAGCGGGCCCGAGGAAACGTCGGCAAGAGCTGGCCATCTTCGTTCCTTAAAGTATTCCCGCCGCAATGGTCGAAATGGAGATGCGTGTTAATGACAAAGTCGACAGCCTCAGGCCTGAAACCGGCGCTGGCGAGAGACGCCAGAAGGCCCGGGTTCTTTTCGACGCAGTAGATCCCGCGGAATTTCTGGTCGTATTTTGTTCCCATGCCTGTTTCCACAAGAACCAGCGCCCGGGGCGTTTTAATCAAGATGGAGTTCAGGGCGAGTCGGATCCTGTTTTGGGAGTCGGCCGGACATTTCTTCTCCCAAAGCGTTTTCGGCACGACACCAAACATGGCCCCGCCGTCGAGGTAAAAATACCCGTCCCTGAGGCCATAAACATCGAAGTCCCCCAACCTGATCTTCTCGACGGTCATTTCAGGAGTTTGCTCAAATCATAATAGAGGTCTCCGCGGGCGTATTCGGAAGCCTCAATAATGTTCGTGTCCATGCGGATGGCGTCTTCGGGGCAGGCCTCGACACAAAAACCGCAGAAACAGCACCGGCTCAGGTCGATGATGAATTTCGCCGGAACCTTCTGAATCTCGGGATCAGGATCCTCAGAGGCCTCGACGGTGATGCACTCGGACGGACAGACGGTGACACAGAGCATGCAGGAAACGCAGCGCGGTTTCCCGTCCTCTCTTTTTGTTAGCCGGTGGAGACTCCGGTGCCTCCGGGCAAGTTCTTTCCTTTGCTCGGGATACTGGATGGTCACGGCTCCTTTTCTTTTGGTCTTGATACCGATCACTTTAAGGATATGGAAGACCATGTTGACGATGAAATGGCGGGCCGTGATCAAGGCGCCTTTGAGGATCTCGATAAAATAACCCAGAGCTTCGATCATTTGAGAAACCCCATGACCAGGCCAGTCCCGATGATGTTCAGCAGGCTCAACGGGATCAAGACTTTCCATCCCAGGTCCATCAGCTGGTCATAGCGGTAGCGGGGGTAGGTCCAGCGGATGAGAATCTGAAGCCAGCAGAAAAAGACGACTTTGATATTGAACGCGAGCAGCTGAAACAAAACCACAAGGCCGTGAGGAAGGAGCCAAGCGCCGCCCCAGGGAAAATGGAATCCGTCGGAGCCCATCCAGGGAACTTGCCAGCCGCCGAAAAAGAGAGTGGTCGCGAGACAGGAGACGATGATGATTTCCATGAAATCAGTCATCATGAACATCCCCCATTTGAGCCCGCCGTACTCGGTAAAAAAACCGATGATTTCTGATTCCCCTTCCGGCAAGTCAAACGGGACCCTCTTTGTTTCGGCCAAGGCGGCCAAAAAGAAAACAACAAATCCCAGAGGCTGGAGCAGCACTCCCCAGCGGGGCAGCCAGCCGAAGAGATTCTGCCCCTGGAAAAAGACGATGTCCTGAAGTCGCAGTGAAGGATAGACCATGACAATGCCGATGAGCGAGAGCCCTAGCGCAACTTCGTAGGAGATGAGCTGCGCGGCTCCCCTGATCCCGCCCAGGAGAGTGAACCTGTTGCGTGAAGCCCAGCCGCTGAGGATAATCCCGTATATCCCGAGCGAAAGCATGGCCAGAACGAAAAGGAGGCCGGCGTTCAGGTCCAGGACCTGGAGGCTGATGCTCCTCCCGCCGATATTCAGCGTATCCCCGAACGGCATGGCGCAGACCGTGATCGCCACGAAAAAGAAGGAAAGGAAGGGCGCCAGAGTATGGAGGAATCGATTGGCAAAAGGCGGGATGAAATCCTCTTTAAAGACCATCTTGATGGCGTCGGCAAACGGCTGAAAGAGGCCGATCATCCTGAGGCCGAAGATGCTGGCCCTGTTCGCCCCAATCCTGTCCTGGATGACCGCGCTTTCCTTCCGTTCAGCCCAGGTGAGATAGAGTGTCAGGACGAGGAACCAGACCAGGGCGCAGACAATTTTGATCAGCACGATCCAGAAATCCATAGTCTTCTACCTGTTAAAAAAAGGAATTTCTTTAGCCATCTGCCGCCGAATCGATTCGAGCGACCGAAGTTTGCCGAAGTAATCGGGATCGATCTTCATCTCGTCAGCCAGGTCCAGGAGCAGTTGCCACTCCGGGAGGCCATCTGCCCTGAATTCGAGCGCGGGCGAGAATACCTGAACCCTGCCTTCGACATTGGTCAACGAGCCGCTCTTCTCAGCGATCAAAGGCGTCGGGATGATGATATCCACGAGGGGGTCGAGGCTGCTCAGATGCGTCGTCAGAAGCACTTTTGTCCTGATTTTGTCGAAAGCGGATTTAATCGCGTCCATACTCCATGCTTCGGTCAGAGAGGAGCCGAAGACAAGAAGGAAGTCCGTTTTTTCTGCCAGGGTCTTGAGGTCAGGAGCGGAAGCAGGAATGCCTATCTCCGCAAGCGCGCGCCTGTTGGGCGTGCGTTCTTCGGTCAACAAGAATCCATCGCCTTTCCCCGGCAGAGGGTCGGCGACGAAGATGTTCTCTAGGTGAAGCTTCTCCCGGAATATTTTATCCGCCAGGAAAAGCTCCTCGTTCGTCAGCCGCGTGTTGAGGATCACGGCTATCCGCGCAGCTTTCTCCTTGGAGATCAGCCCCTTCATCTTTTCAGCCAGCATGATCTCCGTTTTTTCCCGGCTTAATCCGAGGCCATGGCCCTCTCTCTCCATCAGGATCTTGTGGTGCCGCTGCTCATCGAGATAAGCGTAGTTATACCGGCCGAAATCGCAAATCCAGTAAAAGTTGATGTGTTCGTTATCCCTTGGACGGATGCGGCAGACTCTTTGGGACATCTTGACACGCGGGAAACCCGGATGGAAATCGATGAAAATATTGCAGCCGCGGCTGCAGTGCGGGCAGATGGACTCCTTCTTCTCCAGGAACCAGACCCGCGCCTTGAACCGAAAATCAAGATCGGTGATGGCGCCGACAGGACAGAGGTCGACCAGGTTGCCGGCGTAATTATTTTCGATCAGCTCTGTTTCATAGATGCTGATTTCCGCATGGACGCCGCGGCTGATGATCCCGGCGTCCTCGGTTCTGGTGATTCTGTTCAAGAACCGGACGCAGCGCGTGCAGAGGATGCAGCGCTCGCGGTCGAGGAGCAACTTCCTGCCGATTTCGATCCTCTTTTCTCTTTTTTCTTTGGGATCTTTAAATTGGCCATTAAAAAGCCCGAATTGCTCATAATAGTCCTGGAGCAAGCACTCCCCGGACTTGTCGCAGATGGGACAGTCCAGAGGATGCTCAGCCAGATAGAATTCCAGGACGCCCTTTCTGGCCTCGATGACTTTGGGACTCCTGGTCCGGACTTTCAGGCCTTCCTTAGCGATTGTGGAGCAAGCGAGATCGAGCTTGGGCTGTCCCTCGATTTCAACAAGGCACATCCGGCAGCTTCCTTCCGGCGCAAAGGCGGGGTGGTAACAGTAATGAGGGATAGAGATTCCGTTCGCCTTGGCCGCCTGGAGCACAGTCAAGCCCTCCTTGACTTCGATGGCCTTGTCATCGATAAATATCTTCACCATCGCGCTTCGCCTTTCCCTCGTTTAGCGGGGCAGGTATCCCTCCAGTTCTCCTCTGAATTTTCGGCACAAGGAAAGAATGGGCAGAGCCGCCGCATCTCCGAGCGGGCAGAGCGTTTTGCCCAGGATATTGGAGGCCAGCCGGATGATGGTGTCGAGATCATCCTCCTCTCCTTTGCCCTGACCGATCCGCTGGACGATCTTGTCGATCCAGGAGGTCCCGATGCGGCAAGGCGTACACTGGCCGCAGGACTCATGCGCATAAAACCTCGTCACCGTTTTAAGCACTTCGAAAATCGGCGTCTCCTTGTCGATGACAATGATGGCCGCCGACCCCAACATGGAGTTCGCTCGGGCGAGCGAATCAAAGTCCATCGCCAGGTCGATCTCATCACCTTTCAGGACGGGCGCCGACATCCCGCCGGGAATAACCGCTTTGAGCTCTTTTCCTTCTCTCATGCCGCCGGCGTATTCGAAGATGATCTTTCTCAGGTTCGTTCCCAAGGGCAACTCATAGATGCCGGGTTTCTTGACCATCCCGCTGACGCCGAAAATCCTGGTGCCTCCGTCCTTGGGAAGGCCCTTCTCCACAAACCATTCCCCGCCATTCAGGATGATAAAGGGAACGTTGGAGAGTGTTTCGACATTGTTAATCACGGTGGGGCTTTGGAAAAGCCCCACTGAAGCGGGAAAAGGGGGCTTCAGGCGGGGGTAAGCTCTTTTTCCCTCGATGGATTCGAGAAGGGCCGTTTCCTCTCCGCAGATATAGGCACCGGCTCCCCTGTGGACGATAATTTCCAGGTCAAAACCTGTTCCGAGGATATTTTTTCCCAGATACCCCCTTTCGCCGGCTTGGGTGATCGCGTTCTCGAGCCTCCGGGCGACGGCTTCATACTCGCCCCGAATATAGATCAGAGCCAGGTGAATTCCGACCGCATAGGAAGCGATGATGGCTCCTTCCAAAAGAAGGTGGGGATTATGGCTCATGATATAGCGGTCTTTGAACGTTCCCGGTTCACCTTCATCGGCATTGACGCAGAGATACTTGGGCGTATCCACGTTCTGAGGGACGAAGCTCCACTTGACGCCGGCGGGAAAACCAGCCCCGCCTCTTCCGCGGAGGCTCGCTTTTTTAACCTCTTCCAAAACGGCTGAGGGAGTCATCCCCAACAGGGCTTTCTCCACAGCTTTGTAACCGCCATTCTGGAGATAAGCCTCGATTTCAAAGAGACCCTTGAGGTCAAATCCCTTCGTCAGAACTTTGTCGTCCACGTTGTTAGGCTAACCTGTCCAGAATTTGATCGATTCTGTCTTTATCCAGTTGACCGTAATAATCAAAATTGACCATCATGCAGGGCGCCTGTTCACACGCGCCAAGGCACTCGACCGTGGAGAGCGTGAACTTCTTGTCGGGTGTGGTCTCCCCTACTCCGATGCCAAGTTTGCTCTTCAGATAGTCGATGAGGTTTTCGGAGCCGGCAAGATGGCAGCTCAGGTTCTGGCAGGCCTGAACATGATACCGGCCAAGAGGCTGGGGCGAAATCATGGTGTAGAAACTCACCACCTCCCTGACTCTCATCGGTTTGATCCCCAGGACCCGGGCCACGAATTTTTCTTCCTCCGGCGAGATGAACCCGACCTCATTCTGAACAAGATGGAGAACCGGGAGCAAGGCCGCTTCTTTTTTGGGATAGCGGGCGACGACTTCCTCGATCTTCTTGCGGAGCTCGCCGGAGTATTCAGGGCTCACCGGTCCAATTCTCCTCCAATCATGTTCATGGAGCCGAACGTGGGGATGACATCAGCCACATAACGGCCCTTGATGAGCTGCTCGAGCGCCGCGACGATATGGAAACAGGGAGCGCGCAGGTGCAACCTGTAGGGCCGGTCGGTTCCATCGGAAACGATGTAGTATCCAAGCTCACCGTTGCCGCCTTCGACTGAAAAATATACCTCCCCTTTGGGCGGCCGGATGCCGACTCCTTTCATAAAAAATTTGAAATGATTGATCAGCCCCTCCATAGTGGTGTAGACGTCATCTTTGGGGGGGACAACATAACCTTTGTCGGCCGAGAGGATATCTTTATATTTATCCTTCTCGGCGCCTTCCAGGGTGGGCGAGAGCTTGACTCCTCCCTTGATTTTCTGCCGACGCGAGGTTCTTATAGCCGTAGCGGGATCCACGGCCTGAGCCAGGACGCCGGCAGGCGTCCTGCGGATCCGGCCGGCGCCCTGTTCAACGATGCGCAGGCTCTGCTCCATTTCCTTCATCCGGACCATGTAACGGTCAAAATTATCGCCCCTCTCCCCCAGCGGCACCTCAAAATCCAGGCTGTTATAAGTGAGATAGGGGTGGGCTTTGCGGACGTCATAGTACACGCCCGTCGAGCGCAAGCACGGCCCTGTCCAGCCGAAGGCTACGGCATCTTCGGGGGACATGACAGCGATATCGCGAGTCCGGTTGATAAAGATTTTGTTCTTGTCGAGCAGGCCGTGAACGTCCTTTAAAACTTTCCGGGTCTCGACGACAGCCTTTTTCAGGGCCGTCTCAAATTCCGGATGGAGGTCGGCCCTGACGCCGCCGACCCGGATATAGGAAGTGGTCATGCGTGCGCCCGTGGTCTGTTCAATGACATCCCAGAGAAACTCACGGGCCTTCATTTTATACAGAAAGACGGTAAAGGCACCTGATTCCATGGCCATGGCCGCCAGGCAAGTGAGGTGGTCGGAGATGCGAGACAGCTCACTCATGATAACGCGGATATACTGGGCCCGTTCGGGCACTTCCACGCCGAGCATTTTTTCGATGGCCATGGCGTAGCCGAGGTTGTTGATGAGCGGCGAGACATAATTCAGCCTGTCCGTATAGATCAGCAGATTAAAGTAGGTTCGGTTTTCGCATGTTTTTTCGAACCCCCGATGCAAGTACCCGACTTCTACTTCGGAGTTGAGGACCCGCTCCCCATCGAGTTCGAGCATGATGCGGATTGTCCCATGCATAGCCGGATGGGAAGGCCCCATGTTCAGCAGCATGGTCTCGGGCCGGGCTTCTTTCTCGATCCTTGTCGGCATGTCACTCCCTAAACTTAATGCAGGGCTGGCGCTTCCTGAGGGGATAGTCCTTGCGCAACGGATATCCTTCAAAGCAATCGTACATGAAGATGCGGCGAAGGTCGGGATGGCCTTCGAAATGCACCCCGAACATATCGAAAACTTCCCTTTCCAGCCAGTTGGCGTTTTTCCAGAGGCCGGTGAGCGACGAGATGCGAAGGTCGTCCTCGCCCAGCCTCGCTTTGATTCTCAAGCGCCTGTTCCGGGGCAGGGAGAAAAGGTGGTAGACCATCTCAAAGCGCGGATTCTCGCCGAGATAATCCACGCAGGAGAGGTCCAAAAGCATGGTGTATTCGCAAGGCTTGTTTTTCAGGTATGTGACGAGGGAAAGAAGGGCCTTTTTGTCGATAATTACAACTTCATCCCCGAGGGATGTCAAAACCTCCTTGACCTCGCCGGGGAATTTCTCTTTGAGCAGGTCTAAGATTTTCGTTTCTTCCATCGCCAATCTTGTTCCTGGTGCTGGATCTTTTCCTGCAATTTGAGAAGTCCGTCGAGCACGGTTTCCGGACGCGGCGGGCAGCCTGGAATATAAATATCAACGGGAATAACCAAGTCGATCCCTTGCACGACCGCATAATTGTCGTAGATTCCGCCACTTACAGTGCAGGTGCCGAAAGCGACCACCCACTTGGGGTCGGTCATCTGTTCATAGACGGTGCGGAGGACCGGAGCCAATTTTTGGGTCACGGTTCCGACGACAAGCAGCATATCCGCCTGCCGCGGCGAGAAGCGCGTCCAGCCGGCACCGAAACGGTCGAGATCAAAATGCGCACAGGCGGTAGACATGTACTCCATGCCGCAGCAAGCCGTAATAAAAGGATATTGGAAGAGCGAATATTTCCTGGCCCAGCCGAGCACGGAATTGAATTGGGTTGTAATGAACCGGGCCGGAGGCCGGTGCTTTCTCTTGATTTCCATCATGGCTGACCTTTATTCATTCCCACTCAAAAGCGCCTTTCTTCCAAGCGTAGACAAACCCGATTGCCAGCACAAAAACATAGGCCGCCATGATGATCAATCCGCTCGCAATCATCTCCTTAAAAACAAGGGCCCAGGGAAAAAAGAAGACGACCTCGATATCAAAAAGCAAGAAAATGAAGGCGACGAGATAGAACTTGATCGGGAAAGGGTTGATGTCCTCCCTCAGGTAAGGGCTGCCGCACTCAAAGGGTTTGTTCTTGGTCGGGTTCGGCCGGGAGGGCCCCAGCAGCCTGTTCATAAAAATCAGCACCAGGCCCAGCAAACCGAAGACGACATAGACCAAAAAAATTTCGACCACAGCGCGACTTCCGAATAAGGGCAAACATTTTATAAAATGGGGACGAATTTTGCAAACATTTTGACAATTAATAGCTTATTTTTAATAATAAACCGTCACCAGCGGGCGGCAGCCGGGCCTCGCCCATTCTTAGTCGGAGAAAAAATGACACAGCTACGCACCAAAGTCCTCCTGGGAATTGCGCTCGTTCTTTTTTTTCTCGGCTGCCAGAAAGGCACTAAAGCAAAGAACTTTATTCTAATCACCCTTGACGCCCAGCGCGCCGACTATATCAGCGCTTACAATCCGGCCAACGCTTCCACTCCCAATATCGATCTTATGGCCCGGGAGGGAATCCTCTTCAAGAACGCTTACGGCCTGATCCCGATGACCCTCCCTTCGCATGCCAGCATCTTTTTTTCCCAGCCGCCCCATAGATTCAACTGCTATAACAACGGCCAGAAGATTACCCTCAAAAGGTCGATGCCCTCATTGGTCAACCTATTCCGCCAAAAAGGTTTTGCCACCGGCGCTTTTGTCTCCCTGGGCGTCCTCGAAGCTCAATTTGGCCTCAAACCAGGTTACGATACTTATGAAGACAGCTTTCCCAAAGACCGTTGGTATCTCTCGGCCGGAGAGGTTAACGAAAGGATGTTCCCCTGGCTGGAGAAAAATCAGGACCGGCCCTTCTTTCTCTGGGTTCATTATTCAGACCCTCACGACCCCTATGCTCCTCCTGATGTTCCCTTGGACTTTAAGCTCTATCTGAATGACCGGCTTGTCTATGAAACGAGCCTCCAAAAATACGTTGTCAACCAGGTCATGCTTGACTTGCGGGCTGGAACAAACCAGGTCCGGATCGAATTCAAGAACGAGTTCGACCGGAATCCGGCCCACTTCCTTGGCTTCTTTGACAGGCTGGAATTTTCTCCTGTCCCCGACCAAAAGGAGCTGAAGGCGGATTTTGCTAAAGGCTGGTTCGTCCGCCGCGCCCGAGACAATTTTTTCTTCAAGAACAACAGCCTTATAAATATCATCAACAACTCCGGCCCGAGGCAGGTCCAATTGACCTTTCGGGGGAAGCCCTGGCTCTCCCGAGAAGCGTCCCGGATATGCTACAGGAGAGAAGTCGAATATATGGACGGCGAAATTGGTAAGCTCTGGGACAAACTCCGCGACCTCCGGGTTTTTGATAAGACGGTCGTTCTTCTCGTCGGAGACCATGGCGAAGGGCTGGGCGAATATCATTATGAGAACGGAGACATCCACTACGGCCATATTCATTTTCTCTATAACGTCTATATGAAGGTCCCTCTGATTATAAGGGATCCCGCATCGTCCAAAAAGGGAATCGTCCGTGAGGAGTCTGTCAGTCTGCTGGACCTCGCTCCTACTGTAACAAAAGCGATGGGCTTAAAGCCGTTCGCCTCATTTCAAGGAAGAGACCTCGCCGAGCTCAAAATAGGTGAAAAAATTGTCCTTTATGAAGAAACGTATAAGCCAGAAGCCAGAAAAGACCGATTCGGGATCATCAGTGCTCCATGGCACCTCATTTTCACACCCGAGGAAAACAAGTTCGAGGTTTTCAACATCGAAAACGATCCGCAGGAGATGGCCGGGCTCAGCCGAGGCAAAGACGTGCCGAAGCATCTTTTGGCGCTGAAATTGAAGCTTGAGAACTATTCCCGAAACGCGCTGAGCGGAAAAAAAGAAATCAAGATCGACGAAAAAACTCGGGAGATGCTCAGGGCTCTTGGCTACATTCGTTAGGCGTCCTCAAGGCTATTCGTTCAACGCATGAAGCGCCATTCCCTTAACCTTCAGCGCCGCCTCCATAATGGCTTCAGATAAAGTGGGATGGACATGAATCGTGGAAGAGATGTCCTTGACCCTCAGCCCGTGCTTTATGGCAAGAGTCATTTCGGCGATGAGCTCGCTGGCCTGAGGAGCGAGAATATGGGCACCGATAACACGGTCATCCGTTGAGGCAATGAGCTTGACCATCCCCTCCGGGCTTTCCAGGGTCATGGCTCGTCCATTCGCCTGGAGAGAAAAAAGGCCGATGCAGGTTTGAATTCCCCGGGCTTTAGCCTCCTCCTCTGTCAAACCCACCGAGGCGAACTCGGGTTCGGTGAATACAGCCATGGGCACAGCCTGATAATCCATCTCTGTGAAAATCCCGGCGGCATTCTCAGCCGCGACGATGCCTTCATGTTCGGCTTTGTGGGCCAATAATTTTCCGCCGATGAGGTCTCCGATGGCAGAGATCCCGGGGATTCGCGTCCCCAAGCGGGAATTCACTTGGACAAATCCGGCCCGGTCGAGCAAATTCGCGCAGTCCTTGGTTAGGATCTCTGAGTTCGGCTTTCTGCCCGCAGCCAACAGGACTTTCTCGGCGCTGTGCTCAAAACCCGATTTGGTCTTGAGATTCGTGCCTTTGAGCCTGGCCTTTCCCCGTTCGAGTATGACTTCCTCGATACGCATTTCCGTGAAGATCTTGAGCCCCTGCTTTTTGAGCATTCGTTCCAGACGCGCAGCCATCTGCTTGTCCATTCCCGGAAGAATGGCCGGCATGATCTCCAACACAGTCACTTCTGCTCCCGCTCGCGAAAAAATCGCACCGATTTCGAGCCCGATCGCTCCGGCGCCAACGACGATCATCGTCCGGGGGATCGCCTCGAGGTCCAAGGCTTCGCGGTGAGTTATGACCTCTTCTCCATTGGGCTTCAAGAAGGGCAGGTCGGAAGAGCGGCTGCCCATGGCGAGGATGATGTTCTCCGCTTCAAGCGTTTTTTCTCCGCTGGGGCCGGAGAAAAGGACTTTCCTGTCGCCGTTGAGCTCACCTCTGCCGTTGAGGACCTGGACTCCGTTTCGCTCAAGGAGGAATTCCGTCCCCTTGACCAGCCTGTCCACCACGTTCTTCTTTTCCTCTTGAACCCGCTTCCAGTTCAAGCGCGCGGTTTCTGAACAGCCCTCGATTCCCTGGGTTCGCTTCAACAGGGAGAATATCTGGGTCTGGTGAAGAAGGAACTTCGTGGGAATGCAGCCGTAGTTCATGCACGTCCCGCCGATCCGGTCCTCCTCGAGGAGCGTGACTTTTTTCTTGAGCTGCGCCGCCCTCAAGGCAGCCACGTATCCGCCCGGCCCTCCGCCGACAATGACGAGGTCTCGTTTCTCCGGCATGGCTCCCTCCTTCACAAGAAAAACATGCCTTTTAAGCGCCTTTTTGGCAAGGGGTCATTATAGTTACTTTTCCAGGATATTGAAAGCCGCCGCAACGCGATGCTGCTCTGGTCATAGAAATTCTTGACAGCGCCAGTCAAAAATGGGAAATATATGGAGACTTTTCGCGGGAGAGAAGAAAGCTGAGGGACGACGCGCGGAGGAAAATACTTAAACTCCCGTTGTATCTTCTGCTGATCCTTGGCTTTTTCCTATTCGAACGTCCATTTCTCTTCGCTGAAAATTCCGGAATCCTTCTCGGACACGTCCGGGACCAAGATAAGAAACCCCTTGAGAACGTCCGGATCACTCTTGCGTCCCAGGAGATACTTTATCAGACATCTGACTGTTCGGATAAGAACGGGTTTTTCCAGCTCAACGGGATCCCTCCCGGTGTACTCACCCTGCTTTGCAAACGGGAAGGATATTTAGCTTATAAAGAAGAAAGAGTTGTTATCGAGCCCGGCCGGACTCTCTATGCCAGAATCAGTCTCAGGGCCATAGAGAAATCCGATTCTCTTCCCCTGCGGCCGCTCTGGGCCGATCTCAGCAATGATTCGGTCCAAACCATCATTAAGCAGGATCAAATCGAGGCTCTCCCCTCCGGCAACACCGTCTGGTCGCTTGTTCAAAACCAGGATTTTTCGGCGACGACAAATCGATTCGATGTCGGGGGAATGCGGGCCAGCGAGCCCGCGCTTTTCAGCTCCCGAGGCAGCGTCTCCTGGACCCAGACGAGATACCTCATCAACGGGATGGATGTCACCGACCCCTATCTCGCCGGGGCCCCGCTCTATTATCCTGACCTCTACAGCCTGGACTTCACCCGCCACAGCAACGGCCAGCATCCCATCCCTGACATCGCGCCCGGCGGATATTTCGACCTCATCCCCAAACAGGGGACAGCGCAATTTCACGGCGGCCTCACAGCTTTTTTAACAACCCGGGCAATGACAACCTCCAACATCACTCCAGCTCTGGAGACCGAAGGCCTGTCTGAAACCAACCGCCTGAATTCCTTCCAAAACTACAACGCTCAGGTTTCTGGGCCAATTCTGCCCGGCCGGCTTCTTTTCTTCGCCTCCGTCACTGGCCTCGGCCTTTCGCGTGATATCGCCCAGTTCTCACCAGAGGACAACGCGTCTATCTACTCGGGATTGGTCAACCTGAACTACCTCATGTCTCGAAGTTCACTCCAGTTGTTCTGGACCGGACAAGTTGTCCGCCAGTCCTCTTATGGGGCGGACAGGCTTGTTCCCTATTCCGCGACCCTGGACAGAAAAAACGCGTTCCATATCCTTCAAGTCACCTGGAGAACGCAGATCCGGCCGGACCACACGCTGCAGGTCGGCGCGGGGTTCAGACGGGGAAATCTCCATTCCGATTTTCAGGAAGGCGCGACCGAACCGCATAGGCTTGAAATCTTTACAAAAATACCCTCGGGGGCCGCAGAAGCAGCGGGCCAGGACGGCCGGACCGCCCTGGTCCTGCAGGGCCTGGGGCAGGCCCTGCTCGGAGACTTGTCCCGTTTTCATCATCGCCTGGATTACGGATTTTCGCTCAAGTATTCCTCCTCATCTTCAGAAGTCAGCATTCTCGATAACTATCATCTTCATTTTTATGAAGGCCGCCCCCTGGAGATCGTCCGGTACAATACGCCCCTCCTGCACGGCGAAAAGTCCTTCAACGTCAATCTGTTTGTCCAGGAGACGCTGACCTTTTCCAACCTGGCCTCTGTGTCTCTGGGCCTGAATTTTATTTCCACTTGGGGCCGCACGTCTTCAGGCCATTCTAGGCCGACCCAGGACCCGCCAGGTCCGATTATGGAGAGCCGGGGCGGCAGCATCACCTGGCATAATCTGTCTCCCCGCTTGGCCTTCGCCTTTCCCTTAACCCCAGGCAAAAGTAGCTGGCTCAGAGTGTCGGCCTCTCGCTATTATTTCGAGCTCCCCCTCTGGTATTTGGCCTACGGAAATCCCTATGCCTTGGCCGAGCTGGCTTACCACTGGACGGATGCCAATCATGACCTCAAGTTCCAGGAAGGCGAGGCCGGCACACTTTTGCGGAGAGAGGGACCTTATTATGCCCGGATCGACGCGAACATCAAAAGGCCATATACCGACGAGTTAACGGTGGTCCTGTCGCAGGCGTTCCCGAAAAATTTTCGGTTAGCGCTGGCCGGCTTCTATCGAGAAACGAAAAATCTGGTCGAGACCATAAACCTTGGTGTTCCCCTTTCCTCCTACGACCCGGTCGGGATCTTCGACTTGGGCGACGACTATATCCCGGCAACGGGGGACGAGCTCTATTTGACCGTTTACGACCAGTGGGAGGAGACGTTGGGCCAGGATTTTTTCCTCTTGACGAATCCCCAGGCCGGCGCACGAATTTCATACTATCGCGGGCTTGACTTGACCTTGGCTAAGAAATTCAGCCAGAGCGTGGTCCTCTTTTTTTCCGCCACAGCCATCGAAGCCGACGGGACGACAAGCCCGGGAAACACAGAATGGGAAAATGATGACGGCGTCGTCGGAACTCTCTACGATAACCCGAATGCCTCAGTCTACGCCCGGGGCCGGCTGCGTTTTGACCGGGGCTATACGGCCAGGCTGGGCGCTGGCGTCGCTGTTCCCCTCGGCTTCCGGCTCTCAACGTTAATCAGCTACTACGATGGCCAGCCCTTTACCCGGAAGATCATTGTCACCGGCATGAACCAAGGCCCTTTCTATGTTCAGGCTTCGCCCCGCGGAAGGAAGCGGTATGAATTTAACATGACCGTGGACGTGCGCCTGGAAAAAGTCTTCAACTTGGGCCAGGCGAAGGGAAAAATATTCCTGGACGGATACAATATTTTCAACTGGGCCTGTGCGACCAAGGAATACGAATGGACCGGACCGGAGTTTACGTTGCGCAACGCCACCGAGATCATTTCACCGCGGGTTTTCCGCTTGGGTTTCTCGTATGAATTCTAAATATTTTATTAAATCGATAGGCCTACTACTCTTTTGGCTGACCGCGGCGCTTCTGCCTCCGGCGCTTCCCGGCTACGAGCTTTTTCTTTACCGCCGTTTTGAACAGAAATATCCGCTTGGCCCGGACAAAAAAGTCATGATTCATGGAGAGCTCTTCGGCCAATTGCAGCTCCCCTCCACCTATCCCAGCTACAATGACCTCAGCGGGGCGGAAGACCGCTGGAACTTCGGGTTCCGTAGCGTCATCTTCTTGACCCGCACCACCGGCCTGGATTTCCAGGTGGTCACGCACGACGACGGCGGCCACAGGACAAAATTCGACTGGCATTTTTCGCTTCATCAAAAGATCTTCGAGCACCTCACGCTGATTCTCGGGCATGATTCTGACCACGACTCTGACCACACCAGCTATCTGAATGGAAAGCCCTATTATACGAACCGGAACTACATTGGGTTCAGCGTGCCTTTTCAAGGCAAGAACTATATCATCGAACCTTTCGCCTGGTTCTTCCATCATACCAACCAGCGGACCTATCTCGACCTCTCCGGGGGCAAGGTCGAGCAGGAATACGGATTGCGGGCCGGCGCTCAATTGGGGAAAAAGGCCACAGCAAGCTTGCAGGTCATTGTCCAGTCTGACACGGTGTTCAATATAGGACAGACCCTGATCGCCGACCTGATTTTCCGGTTCAGCCTGACGGAATGGCTCCAGCTCGCTGCGGGAACAAGCATCTGGGCGGACCTGAAAACAAGCCCCTTGGGAATGAAGCGATCTTACTCGAAATTGATCTGGGGGATGGCCATTCTCTTTTAAGAAAGGAGAAAAAATGCTCGAAGCGTGGGAAAAAATTGTTTTTTCTCTCATCATTCTGGCGACTTTTCTGGGTTTTGCTTTTCCGATCTACCTGCGCTACCGGATCATCCGCAAAGGCAGACCGGAGATGCGTTTCGCCGGCCTGGCCCGAAGGGTCGGAGACACCCTGTCCAAAGTCCTCCTCCAGAAATGCACCTTAAAAAACGAGCGCGTCTTCACCGGATTCGCGCATGTCTTCATTTTCTACGGCGCCCTGACGTTTGACACCATGACGGTCAACCATACCCTGGAAGGCTACTTCAACAAGTTCTATCTCTTCGGAGAGACAGGGTTCGGGCTCTTCTTCTCTCTGATCGTGGATGTCTTTGCGCTGCTCGTCCTGGCCGGGATTCTCTTCTTCATCGTCCGCCGGTTCATCGTCAGACCGAAGGCCTATCAAACAACGCTCCTCGATTCCGGGTTGATTTATTTTTTCGTCATCGCCGTCACCTTGAGCTACCTTTACTTCGAAGCGTTCGCCATCGCCAGGCATCCTGAAAGCGCCCGCCTTTCCTTCCTGGGAAATTATCTGGCCGGCAGCGTCCGGAGCCTGGGGCTGAGCCCGGATGTCATCGCCGGCCATTTCCGGCTCTCCTGGTGGCTGCACATTTTGCTGGTCTTCGGGTTCATCGTCTATGTTCCCCACTCCAAATACCTGCACATGTTCACAGGGCCGCTGAACGTGTTCTTCCGCTCGGAGCGGCCGAGCGGTGAAATCGAGCCGCTGGACATTGAGAAGTCTGAGGTTTTCGGAGTCGAAAAAGCAAGCGACTTCTCTTGGAAAGACCTCCTGGACGCATTCGCCTGCATGGAATGCGGCCGCTGCCAGGATGTTTGTCCCGCCTTCGCCAGCGGCAAGCCGCTTTCGCCGAAGATGATCGTCTTCAACCTTGAACGGCACCTCCTCGGCGCAAAACAGAAACTGCTCAAGGGCAAACGGGAAGACCTGCCCTCCCTTCTTCCCGGTGTTTACAGCGAAGGAGAGATCTGGACGTGCACGACCTGCGGATCCTGTCAGCATGTCTGCCCGGTCGAAATCGAGCACATCCGCAAAATTGTCGGCATCCGCCAGAGCGAAATCTTGATGCAGAGCAAGTTCCCGCAGGAGTTGAATGCTTTTTTCCGCAATATGGAAACAAACGCCAACCCCTGGGGGATCGGGTTCGCCAAGAGAGCGGACTGGGCCGCTTCTCTTGGGGTTCCCGTGATGGCCGACCGGCAAGCTGCGGAGTATCTCCTCTGGGTGGGATGCGCCGGCTCCTATGACGAAGAGGGCACAAAAATTGCGGCGGCGATGGTCTCACTGCTGAAAAAATCGGGAGTCGATTTTGCTATCCTGGGGACAGAAGAAAAATGCTGCGGGGATTCAGCCCGGCGGCTGGGCCAGGAATACCTTTTCCAAACACTGGCCGGCGAAAACTTAAGCCTTTTCCTCAAATATAACGTCAAGAAAATCATCACTTTCTGCCCGCACGGGTATAACACCTTCAAGAACGAATACCCCCGGGTTCTCGGGCTTCTCTCTTCGCTGTCTGAAACCGACCGGACCACTCTGGCCAAGATCGAAGTCGTGCCCCACATCGTCCTCCTCGACAGGCTGATCAAACAGGGTCGGCTCCCCATCAAACCCAAACTCGCCGCCAGCCTGACTTATCACGATTCCTGTTATCTTGGCCGGCATAATCGCATTCTCGACGAGCCGCGGGACATTCTAGCGCGGCTTTCTCCGGAAAAATTCATCGAGCTCGGCCGAAGCCGCGAGCACAGCTTTTGCTGCGGGGCCGGAGGAGGGCTGATGTGGACCGAGGAGAGCCTGGGCCAGCGCATCAATCATCTGCGGACGGATGAGGTTATCCACTCCGGAGCAAAGATCGCCGCAACGTCCTGTCCGTTCTGCCTGAACATGCTCAAGGACGGTCTCAAGGACAGGGAAAAAGCCGAAATCGCGGTCAAGGATATCGCCCAGCTCCTGGCCGAATCGCTCGAAGGATAGAACTCTGGCGCCGAAGGAGCCCGGGCAAGACGGCTACTTCAGAATTTCCTGGAAAGCGGCCGTTGCCCGCGCGACATCCTCATCGTCGATGTCCTTGTGGGTGACAAAGCGGATCCCGCTGCCGCCGGGCGCGGCCAGGGCCAAGATTCTCTTTTTTCGGAGTTCCACAAGGAAATCGACCACGGAAATCTTTGGGTGCGAAAACCCAAAGATGATGATATTGGACTGGATCTCAGCGGTATCGAGCAGAATCCCGGGAAGCCCGGCTATGGCTAAAGCCAGTTTTTTCGCTCTCTCGTGGTCCTCGTGAAGACGGCCGGTCATTTCGGTAAGAGCGATAATCCCTGGCGCCGCGAGAACTCCCACCTGCCTCATTCCTCCGCCAAGAGCCTTCCTGACTCTCCGGGCGTAAGCGATGAAATCAGCCGGGCCCGCAAGCATCGAGCCAACGGGAGCCGACAGTCCTTTCGACAGGCAGAACATCACCGAGTCGGCAAAAGCCGCGTACTCCTTGGCAGGCAGGCCTGAGGCCGCGCTGGCGTTGAAGATGCGCGCCCCATCCAGATGAAGCTTGATCTCGTGCTTGTCAGCGACTTGCCGCAAAGCCTTCAAGTTCTCGAGCGGGACCACGGCGCCGCTCCAATTGTTGTGGGTGTTTTCTACGCAGATCAGCGACGTCCGCGGACTGTAAACTGAGGGTTTGCGGATGTTCCGTTCAACCTCGTCCGGGTCCATGGCGCCCCGCTTCGAACGAAGAAGACGAGGCGTGACTCTCGAGATGAAGGTCAGGTGGGTCGATTCCATATTATAAATATGAGACTTTTCCTCAAGAATCACCTCTTCAAGCTCCTGCGTCCAGACCTTGACGGCGATGGAATTGCCCATGGTACCCGAAGGAACATACAGGGCCGCCTCTTTTTCCACGATCGCAGCCGCCAGGCTTTCGAGCTTCTGGACGGTCGGGTCATCGCCGAGGACGTCATCCCCGACGACTGCCTCCGCCATCGCCCTTCGCATCTTCTCCGTGGGTCTGGTGACGGTGTCACTGCGGAAATCGGAAATCTCGCTCATCGTTCGGTCCTCCTCTCCAACGCCCAAAGGAGGACTCATTATAGATAAAAACCCAGGCCGCGGCAACGAAGCGCAGGTCATTAGACGAAGACATTGAAACTTTTTTGCTGTTTACTTCGTTCATATTCTATGGTATCTTATTTTGGCTAATCAGTTTAAAGAGCGATCGAAAGCGTTGTGCGTGAGGCATGCCGGCGAAAAATATCTTTTTGTATAGCCAACTCCTGCTTCTTTTCTTCATAGTTTTTTTCCTCAGTGCCATCCTTTTTTCCCGGATCATCCAGAAAGGGGAAATGGTCTCTGTGCCGGACCTCGTGGGCAGGACGCTGACTGAAGCCAGGAGCGACCTGGCCAACCACAAGCTAGCCCTGCTTGAAAAAGGCGTGGAATTCAGTGACCGCTGGGAAAAGGGACGGATTGTCCGTCAGGAGCCTTCAGCGGGTTCAAAAATCAGAGTCAGCAAAACGATCAAAGTGGTCCTGAGCAGCGGCAGCGAAATGGTCGACGTGCCCAAGCTGACAGGAAAAAGCTTGGAGGCGGCCACAAAGATGCTCATCGATATCGGCCTCGACAAAGGCAAGGTATCGCAGTTTCATACGCCGGAGTACGCGGCCGGACGAATCATCGCCCAGGAGCCCTCCCCTTCTCCGCAGAAGGTGAAGAGGAATACTCCTATCAATCTCCTTGTCAGCCAGGGAGACATCGAGCCGAAATACCTTATGCCCGACCTGATCGGACGCAAGGCCAGCGAGACCGTTTCAAGGCTCAATGAATTGGGATTTCAAGTGGCCGACATTCGCTATTCTTTTTATCCCGGCCTTGAATCGGGCATCATCATTAAACAGTTTCCTCCCCAAGGCTATGGGATCGCCAAAAGAAACCTCATCACCCTGGAGGTGAGCAGATGATCCAACTCGCACCCTCCATCCTTTCGGCGGATTTTTCCAGGATCGGGGAAGAGGTCAAGATGGTCGAGCAGGCCGGGGCTGATCTCGTCCACGTCGATATCATGGACGGCCATTTTGTCCCCAACCTGACCTTGGGGCCTCAAGTCGTCTCCGCGCTCAAGCGCACCTCTTCGCTTCCCCTTGACGTCCATTTGATGGTCGAGAATCCGGGATTTTTCATCCCCCTCTTCCACGAGGCGGGCGCCGACTGGCTCTCCATCCATGTGGAGGCCGCTCGTCATCTCCATCGGGAGATCGGGCAGATCAAAGACCTAGGGATGAAGGCCGGTCTGGCCCTTAATCCGGGGACTCCGGTCCGTTCTCTCGACGAAATTCTTCCCGACCTGGATTTTATTTTGCTGATGTCGGTCAACCCCGGGTTCGGAGGGCAGAAGTTTATCGAGGCCACGCACCAGAAAACTAGAAATCTCCATGACCGGATTAAAGGTCAAAAGCTGGATATCTCCATCGAAGTGGATGGGGGCATAAACGTCCATAATATGGAGGCTCTCATCCAGGACGGAGTGGAGATTCTGGTCGCCGGCGCGGCAATTTTTGCTAGCGCGAATCCCCCCCGGGTGATCAGGGAGATGAAAAAAGTCATCGACAGGTACAACCCCGCATGAACTGTCTAGTGACCGGAGCCGCCGGATTTATCGGGTCTCATCTCTGTCTGAGGCTGCTCGAGGCGGGCTATCATGTCATCGGGTTGGATTGTTTCACCGATTTTTATCCCCGCTGGATCAAAGAAGGCAACCTCGGCCCTCTCCTGAAGAACGGGAACTTCCAATTTCTGGCGGAGGATATTCTCGAGGCCGACCTGGCGAGCATCCTCCGGAAAACAGATGCGGTCTTCCATCTGGCCGCACAGGCCGGCGTGCGAACGAGCTGGGGAGAGCACTTCTCCGTCTACATCCAGAACAATGTCCTGGCGACCCAGAAGCTCCTGGAAGCGGCCAGGGCCCGCTCCCTCCAGAAATTCATCTATGCCTCTTCCTCTTCCGTCTATGGCCTCACTCCGACACTCCCGATGTCAGAAATGAACCTGCTCCGCCCCTTCTCCCCCTACGGAGTGACCAAGCTGGCGGCCGAGCAACTCTGTTTCTTGTATTATAAAAATTACAGTGTTCCCGTAGTCTCCCTCCGATTTTTCACCGTTTACGGACCGGGCCAGCGTCCGGACATGGCCTTTCACAAGTTTTTCAAGGCGATCGCTGAAAATAAGCCCATCACTATATTCGGAGATGGAAAACAAACCAGGGACTTTACCTATATCGATGATATCGTCACGGCCTGTCATGCCGCCCTTCTCCAAGGAAGAACGGGCGAAACGTATAATGTGGGCGGAGGGCACAGGGAAAAACTGGAGGACATTTTTCCCCTTCTTGATGAAATCTGCCAAAAAAAGGTGGTGATTCGCCTGGCTGAAGAGCAAAAAGGAGACGTGCTCCACACCCTTGCCGATATCGAAAAGGCCAAGGAAGACCTCCGCTATGCCCCCTGCGCCGTCCTCCGGGAAGGCCTCAGAAAAGAATGGGATTGGATCCGGGAGCTGTATGTTTCTTAGGCTAACAAGGACAGGAATGAGCGCAATGAAAAGAGTGGCCATCGTCGTTTTCATCGCCTTTCTTTGCGGGCTCAGCCTCTGGAACTGTAAGGAAAAAAAGGTCGTTATTGACCCTGCGATCGCCTCCTCGGACGAAGCTCTGTTCAAAGCCGGTCAGTCCTTTATAAAAAAAGATCCTGAAAAAGCGCTTCTCTATTTTCGTCAGGTGATCGATTCATTTCCCAAGAGTTTCTACGCTCAGAGGGCTAAACTGGCTATTGCCGATTCCTATTTTCAAAAAAAGGACGAAGGCAGCATGATTCTCGCTGCTTCAGAATACAGAGAATTTATCGCCCTCTATCCCTACAGCCCCTCCGCTTCTTACGCTCAGTACCAGATCGGGATGGCCTCTTTCAAGAATGCCCTGAAGCCTGGCCGGGACCAGACCAAAACGATCCAGGCTCTGGCAGAATTTAAAAAGGTTGTCACCAACTATCCTCTGAGTGAAGAAGCCAAGCTGGCCCAGGAAAAAATCAACGAATGTGAGGAACGGCTGGCCACTCAAGATTTTCTGATCGCCGTCTTCTATTACAAGAGTTACGCTCTTAAGGCGTCCACCAGCCGATTAGCGGAGATCCTGACTAATTATCCCACCTTTGCCAAGATGGATGAAGTCTATTTCTATTTGGCTGACTCCTATTATAAATGGGGAAAAACGAGCGAGAGCGTCCCCTATTTTATGAAGCTCGTCTCGGATTATCCGACCAGCACATTTGCCAAGAAAGCGCAGGGGAGACTGCGTGAGATCGAAAAAAACACCCCCAAGCCCAAAGAGTAGGGAGGTATTCATGAAAAAAAGGCCTCGCTGGCTGACCGTTTTTTTTCTCGTCCTCGTTTTATTCACTGTCCCGCTCGCCATGGCTCAGACCCGCCCCAAGACCTCGTCATCATCCCATTTTCAGCCCGGACTGCGTTTTGATTATTTTTCCAGGACCGTTAGCTGGTCGAATGATGAAACGACCTCGGAGCTCACGTCTTTTATCGGCAGCCTCGTCCTCGGAATCGAATTCCGGCCGGGCTTTTCCCTGGCCGCCATCCTGGGCTATTCCTCATCGGCCTTCGACAGCGTGACATTCAGCCAGCTCCCTATCTCTGTCGACTTTGAAGGCGGAGGGATCAGCAGCTATGTTTTGGGAGGGGAAATCAACGCGCGTCTCCTTTCCGGGCCGACTTTCGGGATCGATATCGTTGGTCAGTTCCTGGCTTATTTGGGGGCCAATAAAAAATGGGATGTCCCGGGGCTGGCCGTTTCCGGCACAGTCGAAGGACAACAGACCTGGATGCGAGCCTCCATCGGACCGCAACTCATTTATCGAGAGTGGAAGGATTTCAGCCCCTACATTTATCCGAGCTTTGATTATGTCTGGGGGACATTTACCATGAAGGAGACGATCCAGACTCTCAGCGGAGAAGAGAAAAAAGAGCTCCGGGGAAAAGGCCTCTTCGGGGTCGCCCTTGGAGTCAACATTGACGTCTCCGCCAACATCCAAATCAAAGGGGAGGCGGGCGTTTATCCCTACCAGGGCGGTGTCGACTATTCGGCCATGGTCAAAGCCCTCATCTCTTTTTAAGGGCGGCGGAGGACAAGATGACAATCTTAAGAACTAAAAAAATAGCCTTTTTTCTTCTTTTCTTGAGCTTGATCGTTATGGCCTTCAGTTTTCAAAGGCAGAAAATGGACAGAGCCGGGCAGAGGGAAACCCACCTCCGGCCGCGGAAAATCCGGAGCCTGAACGCAGGCCGGCCTTTTCGTGTTCACGGGCAGCGCTACGTTCCCGGGCAAGTCCTGGTCAAGTTCAAGCCAACCCTTCAAAACCAGCTCATTGATGCCACGGTAGCGGCCTATTCCTCAAAAAAAGTCAGGAAAATCCCGCGGCTCGAAGTCTATCAGCTCAGGATTCCCCAGAATATCCCGGTGGAAGAGATGGTCTATGCCTTGAACCAGAATCCGGATGTCGAGTACGCTGAGCCCAATTTCATCGCCCGGATCGCCCTAACCCCAAATGATCCGCTTTTCAATTACCAGTATGCCCTTCTGAACACCGGACAAGAGATCGGGATCCCGGGCCTCCCAGGAGGAAAAGCCGGCGCCGACGTCAAAGCCTCAGCCGCCTGGGAGAAGACCAAGGGAAGCGCCGATGACATCATTGCTTCGATCGATTCGGGCGTCGATTTTTCTCATCCTGACTTAAGAAATAAGGTCGTTTCCCGCGGCCGCGACTTTGTCAACAACGATTTTGATGCCACGGATGACGTCGGCCATGGGACATTCGTAGCCGGTATCGCGGCAGCCGACACCAACAACAACGAGGGAGTGGCAGGAGTGGCCTGGAATTGCAGGATTCTTCCGGTTAAGGTCATTGACGAGAACGGCGAGGGCGACTACAGCTGGCTCGTTGAGGCCATCATCTGGGCGGCGGACAACGGAGCTGATGTGATCAGTATCAGCCTGGGAGGCGAGGATTCCTCAGATTCCCTGCGGGATGCCCTGAAGTATGCCCATGACAGAGGCGTCGTCATCGCCGCTTCTGCCGGAAATGATGGGAGTTCCGTTCTTTATCCCGCCGCCTATGACGATTATTGCTTGGCTGTGGCGGCAACTGATTATAATGACCTGCGGACGTCCTGGTCGAATTTCGGCCCGCAAGTGGACGTCGCTGCGCCGGGTGAGAACGTCCTCGGCCCCGTGCCGATCTGGTATTGGCCAAGCCGAGGCTACACTGGCGAAACTCCATATGCCATAGGCTCGGGAACATCTGCTTCCGCCCCTCATATCGCCGGGATGGCCGCGCTGCTCAAGAGCGTCAAGCCCTGGTTGACGGCCGACCAAGTCATGGATATTATCCGCTATACTGCGGATGACGTGAACTCCGGCCAGAACAAAGGCAAAGACGGGTTCATCGGGTACGGCCGGATCAACATGGAAAAAGCTCTGGTCCCGATCAAAATATCCAAATGAAAAGGGAATGATCCATTCTCTCCGCATCAAAAACCTGGCCACCATAGAAGACCTGGAGTTGAGCTTTAAAGAAGGGTTTTCTATCCTCACGGGCGAGACGGGGGCGGGAAAATCGGTCATCATCGACGGGATCAAGCTCGCCCTCGGGGAGAAAGCGTCGCCGGAGATGATTCGAACGGGAATGCGGGAAGCCGTCATCGAAGCTGTCTTTGAAGCCCCCCGGGAAAAGCGGACATCCCGTGAATCCGCCGTCCTTGAAGAAGGCGAAGTGCTCCTCCAGAGGCAGGTCTCTCAGGAAGGCTCCGGGAAGGCCTATGTCAACGGCGTGCTCGTCCCGATAAAGAAATTGAAAGAGATCAGCCCGGCTCTTGTTGACATCTACGGTCAGAACGACCATATCTTTCTTCTGCAGCTCGAAAACCATCTCCAGTATCTCGACCAGTATCTCGGCCTGGTCGAAACGAAAGAGGAGACAGCCGGCCTGGCTCAAAAACTCCGCTCTTTGCTCCGGCAGAAAAACGACCTCGAGACGAGAAAAAGGGAAAGAGAGCAGCGCCTCGATTTCCTGAGCTTCCAGATCAAGGAGATCCAAAGTGGCAACCTCAGGCCTGGAGAATGGGAAGAACTCCTCGCCGAGAGGAACATGCTCAGGAACGCCGAGAAGATCGCGGGCCTCGTCGAAAAAGCCCTGGACTTGTCCTACATTCAGGAACATTCCATCTCGGCCCTTCTCCTGAAGCTCGGAGAAGCCGTCCGCGAGCTCAGCCGGTTTGACCCCGGATTCCAGGCCTTTGACGAGTCCATAAATCAATCTGCTATTGCCGTCCGGGAGCTTTCTGATTTCCTGATCAAGTTCAAGGAAAAACAGAATCTTGGACCGGAAAGGCTGGAGGACCTCGAGGGAAGGCTTAACCTGGTCGAAAAGCTGAAAAGAAAATACGGCCAGAGCATCGAGGAGATTCTCCTTTACCTGGCCAAAATCAAGAGAGAGCACGTCGACCTTTTCCAAAGCGAGGAGAAACTCGCAGACCTGACCGAAGAGATGAGTCAAACCTTTTCCGAGTACAGGGCCAAAGCGGAGACCCTCAGCCGGTTGCGCAGAGATGGTGCAAAACATTTGGAGGCGCAGGTGGAAAAGGAGATCGCTCTCCTGGGAATGAAAAAAGCGCAGTTTCGGGTCAAGATTGAAACGGAGGCGCTGGCGCAGATCGAAATGGAAAAGGCCCGGGATTCAGGGCTGGATGGTGTCGAGTTTCTGATCAGCCCCAACCCGGGTGAGGAACTCAGGCCTTTGCGAAAAATCGCTTCCGGAGGTGAGCTCTCCAGGATTATGCTTGCCCTGAAAACCATCGACAAAGAAAAGGGCGGGTCGAGAACTCTCATCTTCGATGAGATCGATTCCGGCATCGGGGGAAAGACGGCGGAGTGTATCGCCGAAAAGCTCCGCGCACTCTCCAGGCGGCATCAAGTTATCTGCATTACGCATCTGCCCCAGATCGCGTCTTTCGCCCCGCATCAATACAGGATCGATAAGACGATGGGCAAAGGGAGAACGTACACAACGGTGAAGGAACTGGAGTTCGAGGAGAGAGTTCTGGAGATCTCCCGTCTCCTGTCGGGAAGCCGTATCACTCCCACGTCACTGCAGAATGCCAGGGAGATGCTCCTCCATAACTTAAAAGGAGAGAAAGGAAATGACTCAAATGAGCCGAGCTCAACTCGCCGCGGCAGAGTTTAGACAAGGATTCAGCTGCTCCCAGGCCGTTTTTTCCGCTTTCAGCGAGGTCCTTGGGCTCGACCGGCAAAAAGCTCTCAAGATCGCCCAGCCCTTCGGAGGGGGAATCGCCCAGATGGGATTGACCTGCGGAGCCGTCACCGGCGCCTTTTTAGCGATCGGGCTCAAGTACGGAAGGACACGGCCCGAAGACGAAGACGCCAAGAGGAAAACCTACGGCCTTGTCCACGATTTTATCCGTGAGTTCAAAGCCCGGCACGGCTCGATCGTCTGCCGCGAACTCATCGGCGTCGACCTCGGCACGCCTGAGGGGCATAAACAAGCCGTTGAGCGCGGCGTCTTTGAGAACTTCTGCTCGAAGTATGTCCGGGACGCTGTCGAAATATTGGAACAAATTCTTTAGATGTCCGGCGAACTCGAGAACCTGACTTTTTTCGTTCAGACATTCGGCTGCCAGATGAACGAAAGCGATTCCGAACGCATCGCCGGGATCCTTTGTCGGGCCGGGGCAACAAAAGCCGCCCGGCCTGAAGACAGTGACCTCATCATCGTCAACACCTGCGCCGTCCGGAAAAAAGCCGAAGAAAAGCTCTTTTCCTACATCGGCAGGCTGGCCCAGATCAAAAAAAAGAAGCCCGTTCGGGTTGGAGTCGTGGGCTGCGTGGCTCAACTTCGCGGCCTTGAGCTCCTGGAAAAGAAGTATGGGATGGATTTTGTCCTCGGTCCGGACAACTACGCAGAGCTTCCCGACATTCTCCGGAAAAGTCCGGCCGAGAAGCACATCTCGACGGCCTGGTCAGCGGAGTGGCATGAAACGCCGTCGGACCTCGCCATCCACGAAAGCACCGTCAGCGCCTTTGTCACTGTCATGGAAGGCTGTGATAATTTCTGCGCTTACTGCGTCGTCCCCTTCACCCGGGGACGTCAAAAATACCGGCCGCTTCCCTCGATTATCCGGGAGATCGAGGAACTCAGCAGAAAAGGGTTCAAGGAGATTCAACTCCTGGGCCAGAACGTTAACTCCTACAGGGACCCTCAGTCCGGCGGGAGCTTTCCCGACCTGCTCCGCGCGACGAGCCGTGTGGAGGGCATCGAGTGGATCCGCTTTCTGACATCTCATCCGAAAAATTTCACTCTTGAGATCGCCGCAACGATGGAGGGAGAAAAAAAAATCTGCCGCCAGCTGCATCTCCCGCTTCAGTCGGGGGCGACCTCTGTTTTAAAGAGAATGAGAAGGTCTTATACCCGGAAGGAGTACCTGGAAAAAATCGCCTTTCTCCGCCGACTCATGCCCGACATCAGCCTGAGCACGGACATCATCGTCGGATTCCCCGGCGAGTCCGAAAAGGAGTTCGAGGAGAGTCTCGCCGTCCTGCGCGAGGTCCGCTTCGCCAATATTTTTTCCTTTCGCTACTCTCCCCGACCGCTGACCCGGGCGTCAGAGCTTAAAGATGACGTCCCATTGGAAGAAAAAGGAAGACGGCTCGCCGAGGTCCAGGCGCTCCAAAAACAAATTCAACTTGAAAATCACAGCCGCAAGGTCGGCAGTGTTATTAAAGTCTTGTGTTTGGGCTTGGCCAAGAGAACGCCCCATCTCTATTCGGGCCGGAACGAAGGCTATGAGGTGGTTAATTTTCTATCTCAAGACGACTGCATTGGAACCTTCATCAATGTCCGGGTCACTGGCTTTGGTCCCTACAGCCTCTACGGAGAGAGGATTCCTGTCTGATGAATTCTCTGTACTCCCTATAGAATACGCTTTGCAGAAACCATCTCTGCAAGATCTTGCCACCCAGGCCATCCACCATGACATGGGCAATATTGAGGAGCGGCGGGCGTGCTCCAAGCAAAGGCCGCGGTTTCTCTATGATGGCCACATGCCAGGAAGAGCAGCCCCCGGCCTTGATCAGCCACCGCTTTGTCACAATTTCGGGCCTCTGCTCGGGGATCGCAAACGCCGTCCTCAGGAAATGGGCTGTCAGGGGGTCTTCTAAAGCAAGGAAGAGGGCTTGCTCCGGACTCAGCCTTTCGGGCCTTCCTGGTCGAACAGTGTTCATAGCCTTTACTTGACCTTCTTTAATTTCAACGCTTCAGGCCGCCCTTTTTTCTCATTGAGAGTCCGGATCTTTGGATGATTGAGCAGAAGCACCTCTAAATATAAAATCTTCATGATGGGCACAGGGAGCCGCCCTGAAGTCCCCGTAGCGGAGGAGGGACCCGTCGGCTTCGCCGATGGGGGGAACCGACGGGACCGGTTCCCCGGGGTGCGGGGGCCGAGGGCGGCTTCCTGCGCCGCATGGAATCGCCCCCATGGAGATCCATACTGTTCGCGCCTATGATTTTGCATTTTGGGGCTTTTTATGGTATACAGGCTGTTCAAAATTTCCCGGAAAAGGGAAAAAGCTTTACACTCTATTGCGCTTGGCTGAAAGGCTCATAATAATACGCACGACATAAGGAGTTGGTAGATGTTAGGAGCTACTTCTTTTGAGATCATTGCCTTATGGGCCGTCTTAGGAATTGCGCTTCTGGGATTGGCTTACGCCCTGTTCCTCAGGCGTCAGATCATGTCCGAAGACAAGGGGAATCAGAAAATGATCGAAGTCTGGGAAGCAATTAAACAGGGAGCCGAGGCCTACCTCACCAGACAGCTCAAGACCATTTTGCCGTTGATTATCCTGCTGACTGCTGCGCTATTCTTTAGCGTATATATCGTCCCGCCCTCCGCCGAGGCGCTCGAACGTTTTTCCAAACTTGGTCCTAACCAGGTTAAACTGGTCATAGGCTTTGGAAGGGCCGCCGCGTTCGTCCTGGGAGCCCTCTTTTCCTTGATGGTCGGCCAGTTCGGGATGCGCATGGCCATCCAAGGGAATGTCAGGGTAGCGGCGGCAGCCCGGACAAGCTTTGACAAAGCCCTCAAGATCGCTTACAGAGCCGGCACGATCACCGGAATGCTGACAGACGGTCTCGGCCTCCTGGGAGGCACGGTTATTTTTATGCTCTTCCAGAAGGCTGCGCCCGATGCCCTCCTCGGCTTTGGGTTTGGAGGCACTCTGCTCGCCTTGTTCATGCGTGTTGGCGGAGGCATCTATACAAAGGCGGCCGATGTAGGAGCCGACCTCGTCGGTAAAGTGGAAGCTGGCATTCCAGAGGATGATCCGAGAAATGCGGCCGTCATTGCTGACCTCGTCGGCGACAATGTCGGCGACTGCGCGGGGATGGCCGCAGATATTTTCGAAAGCTATGAGGTCACCATCGTTTCGGGGTTGATCCTGGGGTTGGCACTCGTCCAGATTACAGGCCAAATCAAGTGGATTATTTTCCCGTTGCTCGTCAGGGGAATCGGGGTTTTTTCCTCGATCATCGGGACCTATCAAGTCCGAGGCAAGAAAGACGAAAAAAGGGGCAACGCCATGGCCGGCATCAATAGAGGTTTCTACACGTCGGCAGCCCTCTGTTTCATTGCCTTCGCCTTTTTAGCCCATTTTTATATGAACGAATGGCGGGCCTTTCTTTCCGTCGGCGCGGGGATCATCTTGGCCATCGCCATCGATGAGCTGACCAAGCATTTCACAGACACGCATCACGCGCCGGTCAAAGAAATCGCCAGGTCCTCCCGCACCGGCCCTGCCACGGTCATTCTTTCCGGCCTTTCGGTCGGGATGGAATCGACCGTGTGGGCAATCTTGGTCATTGCGGCGACCATCCTTTCTGCCGTTCTCATCTATTGGGGTCAGCCCGTCGCCTACGTCCTCTACGGAGTGGCCATGACGGGAATCGGAATGCTGACACTGACAGGCAATAACGTGGCCATGGATTCCTTCGGCCCGATCTCGGACAATGCCAACGGCATCGGGGAGATGGCCGGTTTGGAAAAAAACGCCCGTCAGATCATGGCCGACCTGGATGCTGTTGGCAACACCACCAAAGCGATCACTAAGGGCGTGGCGATCGGGTCGGCCGTCATCGCCGCGGTTTCGCTCTTCGGCTCTTTTATGACGGATGTCACTAAAGTCCAAGCGCAACTCAACATTCCCGAGGCCATGCAACTCCTCAATACCGGAATCCGCGTCTCGATGCCTATGGTCCTCATCGGGATGCTCATCGGCGGAGCTATTCCCTGGCTTTTCTCCTCCCTCACCATCAACGCCGTCTCGCGCGCCGCTTCTCTCATCGTCATGGAGGTCCGCCGTCAGTTTAAGATCCCGGGACTCATGGAAGGGAAAGTCAAGCCTGACTACAAGAAAGCGGTCAGCATCTGCACGGTTGCGGCGCAAAAAGAACTGGTGGGGCTGGCTCTCCTGGCCGTGCTTATGCCTCTCATTGTCGGCCTGACACTTCAGGTGGAAGCGCTGGGCGGATTCTTGGCCGGTGTGATCCTCAGCGGCCAGCTTCTGGCCGTCTTCATGGCCAACTCGGGAGGCGCCTGGGACAACGCCAAAAAAACTATCGAAGACGGGCTCTATGGGGGAAAAGGCTCTGACAGCCATAAAGCGGCCATTGTGGGAGACACCGTGGGCGACCCGCTCAAAGACACGTCCGGCCCGGCCCTCAACCCGATGATCAAGGTGATCAACCTCGTCTCAGTGCTTGCCGCGCCCGTTATCATCCAGTACCGCAAGTTGGGGTGGGGAGTGGCCATATTCGTTGCGGCAGCCCTCATCGTTTCCATCATCGCTATTTGGTATTCCAAGCGCTCGGGCGAGAAAGAATTCCATCAGGTTGAGGAGGCCATCGCTCCCGGTCCAAAAGACTAGAAGACCGGGACGGACCGCCATTCCCGTTTGCTATTCTCTCCTGTTTTGGTTATAATTCGCTCCCTTATTCGTCCTCATTCTTGTTGAGGCAAAGAAGATGAAGATCAACGTGTGGAATACTATCTTGCAGCTCAGCAAAGAGCGAGGCGTCGAGCCTTCGATCATTATCAACGCGATCGAAGAATCGCTCCGGGTCGCCTCGTCAAAATATTTCAGCCACAACGAGAAAATCAACATCTCTTTTCGGCCGGAAAAGGGCGAACTCAGAGTCTTTGCCGTCAAGAAAGTTGTGGAGAAGCCTCAGGACCCCGCGACCGAGATTTCTTTGGATGAGGCAAAAAGATTAGAGCCGACAACCACCCTGGGCGGGAGCGTCGAGATCGACCTGCCTGCGGACACCCTGGGACGCATTTCTGCCCAAGCGGCCAAGCAGGTCATTTTCCAAAAAGTCAGGGACGCCGAACAGGAAAAGATCTACGTCCAGTTTGCTCCCCGCATCGGCGAGATCGTTACCGGCACCGTCCGCAGAGTTGAAGACGGCAATATCATTCTTGATGTGAACAAAACCGAGGCCTTCTTTCCGGCTCGAGAAAAGCTCCCCAATGAAGATTTCAGCAGGGGTGATACGGTCAAGGCTCTGATCACTCAAGTCCAAAAAACCACCAAGGGCCCCCAAGTCTTCGTCTCCAGGGCCCACCCCAAGTTCCTGGCCAAGTTGCTTGAGCTCGAAATCCCCGAGATCGCCAACGGCAATATCGAGATCAAGGACCTCGTCCGTCAGGCCGGGGAAAGAGCCAAGGTGGCTGTCCTCTCCAAAGAGAAAGATATCGACCCGGTGGGCGCCTGCATCGGCGTGAAGGGGAATCGAATCCTCTCCATCAGCAAGGAACTCCAGGGAGAGAAAATCGACATTATCGAGTGGTCCCCTCACGCTCTGGGCTATGCCAAGGCCGCCCTCAGCCCTGCCCGCATAGACAAAATCCTTCTGCTTGACAAACAAGAAAAAATAATGCAGGCGCTCGTCCCCAAAGACCAGCTCTCCCTGGCCATCGGCAAGAAAGGTATCAACGTCAAGCTGGCCTCGCGGCTTGTCGGCTGGAAAATCGAAATCAAGCAAGAGTGACAATGAAAAAAGAGACGGCAAAACCCAAGCCAAAGAAAAAGGTCAAGACAGCGGAAGCAGCTCCAAAGCCTCGCCCCAAGTATTACCTTTACGAAGGCATGACTCTCGGAGAGGTGGCTGAAAAAATGGGCCTGAAGCCAAAAGCTCTCTTGGATAAACTTGCCTCCAAAGGAAAAGTCCTGGAATTCAACGACCCGATGGACGAAGCCACTGCCGCCATGATTGCCCAGGTAGTCGATGCCGATATCGAGTACTTAAGCTACGAAAAAGAGACCCGCCGTCGGGCCGAGGCAGCGGCAAAGGATCTGCTGGCCCGGCCTCCAGTGGTCACGATCATGGGCCATGTCGACCATGGCAAAACGACGTTGCTGGATGCCATCCGGTCGTCGCATCTCGTCGACAAGGAGTCCGGCGGGATTACCCAGCACATTGGTGCCTACCGCGTCTTCTTCAACAATAGGGCCATCACCTTTGTCGATACTCCAGGTCACGAGGCCTTCACTCAGCTGCGAGCAAGAGGGGCCAAGATCACAGATATCGTCGTCCTCGTGGTCGCCGCAGACGACGGCGTCATGCCTCAGACCCGGGAAGCGATTAGTCATGCTAAAGCGGCGGGTGTGCCGATCATCGTGGCCATCAACAAGATCGACAAACCCGATGCCAACCGGGACCGCGTCAAACAGCAACTCTCTAAGGAGGGCATTCTCGTAGAGGATTGGGGCGGAGACACAATCAGCGTCGAAGTCTCGGCCAAAGAAAAGACCAACCTGCAAGAACTCCTGGAAATGATCCTGCTCTTGGCTGATGTCATCGAGGTCAAGGGCAATCCCAAGGTCGAGGCCCAGGGCGTGGTTCTCGAAGCTCAATTGGATCCCAAAAGGGGTCCTATCGGAACAGTGATTATCCAACACGGAGTGCTCTCTCCGGGAATGGCCTTCATCTGCGGAATGACCCCCGGAAAAGTCAAGGCTCTCTTTGATGAACACGGCAAACCGCTGAAAAAAGCCGAGGCTTCCATGCCCGCGGCGGTGCTCGGGTTCTCCGATGTGCCTACAGCGGGGGATCAATTTCAGGTTGTTCCTGACATCGAGACAGCCAAGCGAATCGTTACCAACCGCCTGTCCAAGGTTAAAAAAGAGGAGCCTCCGAGGCCCGAGCACATTACTCTGGATGAGCTGTTCAAGAAGATTGAGCAGGGGGAAGCCAAGGAGCTTCCGCTCATTATCAGGGCTGATGTCCAGGGTTCGGTGGAAGTTCTTCGCGATATCCTCCCTCCCCTGAGCTCGGAGAAGATCAAAATAAGAATAATTCATGCGGGCACGGGCAACATCACGGAGTCGGACGTGATCTTGGCCTCGGCCTCGAACGCCATTATCATCGGCTATAACGTCAGGCCAAGCCAGAAAACCCTCGACCTGGCCAAGAAGGAAAACGTCGAGATCAGGAGCTATAACATCATCTATCAACTAATCGAGGATATCCGCAATGCCCTGGTCGGGATGCTTGAGCCTGTCGAAAAAGAGGTCTACCTGGGCCGGGCAGAGATCAGGAAAATCTTCCAGATTCCGAGGGTCGGGGCGGTGGCCGGCTGTTATGTCGTTGACGGGAGGATCACCCGCAGCGCTCAGGTCAGAGTGATGCGCGGTCGAGAGGTCGTCCATGAAGGTCGGATTTCCTCCCTCAGACGGATTAAAGAGAATGTCACTGAGGTGCGGAAGGACATGGAATGCGGCGTCTCCCTGGAAGGATTCAAGGATATTCAGGAAGGGGATGTCATCGTCGCCTTCGTCATAGAAAAATCAAAACCGGTTTAGCGGACGGTCGGTTCTATGGTCATCGGTCTTCTCTCCATCGAAATTTTTCTTCCCTATTCCCATTCTCTTAAGGAAAAAAGAAAAGTCCTGAATGCCTTGAGGGACAGGTTCAAAAAAAAATACAACATCGCCTTTGCCGAGCTCGACTTCCAGGACAAATGGCAGAGGTCAAAAATCGGCATCATCACTTTGAACAGCCAGAAATTGTTCGTCGACCAGGTCCTGCAAAGAATTCTCGCCGAAGCAGAGCAAAACCTGGAAGGGGAAATCCTGCAATCGGAAATCTGCTACTTCTAACTGGAGGGTTGCGTCGAGACCCGCTCTCGGAGAACGACAATGGACTTTAGCCGAAGACAAAAAAGAGTCAACGCCTTGATCAAAGAATCTCTCAGCCGGGTCCTGGTCCGAGAGATCCAGGATTCTTCCTCGGGAATCATCACTCTAACCCGGGTCGAGACCAGCCCTGACCTGAAAACAGCGTCTATTTATTTAAGCATTTTTGGCCAAGTCGATAAAGAAGCACTCCTCGCTCTGCTCGAAAAAAGAAAGGGCTATCTCCGAAAATGCATTGCCTCTGAGGTCAAACTCAAGTATAATCCCGACCTCATTTTCTATCTGGACCCGACTCCAGAATATGAAACCAGAATTGACCGGTTGATCGAACAGTTGAAAAAAGATGAAAAATGATCCCATTCGACTCATCCAGAAAAAAATTCTGGCCAGCCGGCGCATCGTCATCACCAGCCATCTCCGGCCGGACGGCGATTCGATCTGCACAAGCCTTGCTTTGGCCGGGATGGGAAGGCTTCTGGGCAAGGACGTCCGCATCATCAACAACGACCCGACGCCTCTCCCCTTCAACCAAATGCCGGAGGTGAAAAGGATTACGATCGGCCAGATCCCGCCGCGCGCCTTTGACCTCGTGATTCTCCTCGAATGCGCCAATGTCTCCCGCTCCGGGCAGGAAAATCTGGATGGCTATTTCAAGATCAACATCGACCATCACTATTCTAACGACAGCTATGCCGAGATCAACTGGGTCGAGCCCGGCGCTTCGGCCGTCGGAGAGATGGGCTTCATCCTGGCAGAAAAAATGGGCTTGCGCTTAACCCCTCAAATCGCCGACCATCTCTACTGCGCTATCGTCTCGGATACAGGCTCCTTTCAATTTTCCAACACGACAGCGAAATCGTTCGAAGTCTGCCACAAGCTGGTCAAGTCCGGGGCGAACCCGACAAAAATCACCGAGTTTCTTTTCAACACCAACCCCCCGGAAAAGATCAAGCTGCTCGGGCAAGTCCTCTCCACGCTCATCATGAACGAAAAAGGCGATATCGCCTCCATTACTCTGTTCAAAAAGTTCCTCGAAGATCTCCACCTGAGAGAAATAGATACAGAAGACATCACTACTCTGGCCCGCTCGATCCGGGGTGTGGAGATGGTTCTTTTTTTTAAAGAGATGGCCAGAGATACCTTCCGGGTCAGTCTGCGCTCTAAGGGGGACGCCAACGCGGCCGCCATCGCCGAATATTTCGGCGGGGGGGGCCATGTCCACGCCGCTGGTTTCACGGCCGTCGGCCCGTATGAGCGCTTGATCGAAGATATCCCCAGCCGGATCGAGAACCTCTTGCGGAAGAAGACCATCCTGACCCGGCGAGGAAAAAACCGGCCGGCCAAGACCGATTGATGGACGGCTTGATTCTCGTTGACAAGCCTGCGGGCGTGACCTCCCACGATATCGTTTTAAGAATCAGAAAAATTCTCGGCCTGGAGAAGGTCGGCCATTTTGGGACTTTGGACCCTCTGGCGACGGGACTTCTCCTCATGGCTGTGGGCAGGGCCACGAAACTCTTCCCGTTTTTTTCAAAAAAAGATAAGATTTACCGGGGTAAGATCAGGCTTGGTTTTTCCACAGACACTTATGACGCCCTGGGAAAGCCCCTGTCTGAAGAACAAGCGGGACATCCCGACCGGCAGACCTTGGCAAAAGCAATGAATGCATTTGTCGGCGAAATAAAGCAGGTCCCTCCGCCCTACTCAGCCAAGAAACTCGACGGAAAACCTCTCTATAAATGGGCCCGAGCGAAAAGAATGATCCAACTTGAGCCCAGCTCTGTCGTGGTCTACTCCTTTGACCTAATCGCCTACGCCCCGCCATTTCTCGATTTCGAATCGAGATGCAGCGCGGGAACATATGTCCGCTCTTTGGCCCATGATCTCGGGCAACGTTTGGGCTGCGGCGGCCATCTGGCTGAACTCCGCCGTTTGTCTGTGGGCGGATATGATATCTCTGAAGCCTGCTCTCTCGAGCAGGTGAAAAGGCTTGCCGAAGGGGGCCAGACTGCCGATTTTGTCCTGCCTCTTGAGACGATGCTTCCAGAATTCCCCAAGCTGATCCTCAAAGAGTCGGGCGCGCGTGAACTTCAGAAAGGAAAAATCCTGCCGGCCGAGCACATCCTCAAGGTGCTCAGGCAGCGGCCGGGCCACCGGCCTGCCGGCATGAAGGAGGAGATCTTCAGGCTTTTCAGCCTGGAGGGCAAGTTCCTCGCCCTGGCTAAGAAGGTCGAGAAACAGAATGGGCTTCTTCCCTTCCTGCGTCTGTCCTAAAAGCCTCGTCTCCCCTAATGAATCCTTGAATTTTTGTCCGCGGTGGTGTATTTTAGGAGGGTTATGAGGCTGAATAAGAACCAGATCGAGCACATGGCCTTCATCATTGTCAGGAATCTCACCAAAGAAGGCAAAGTGATCCTCGAGGAAAGGAACAAAATCGTCGACCAGATTACCGCTCTTATCACCGAAGAATTCCAAAAAGAGGACCAGCTCGACCAGGAAGTCAGAGAAATTCTGAGTAAACACATGGAAAAGATCAGAAAAGAGAACATCGAATACCAGACCATGTTCCGGATGATCAAGACCAAGCTGGCCAAAGAAAGGAATATCGTGCTGTGAGCAACAGGATCTCCCGGGAAAAAACCAATTTTCTCTCCCGCCAGATTCTCAATGCCCTGAACAAGAACGACCAGGTCGAATTCCTGGACGATCCCAATGAGATCCGCCTGAGCATCGTCAAGGCCATCGAGGGAGAAATGCAACTCTACGAGAGTTTGGATAAAAAAGCCGTAGAAAAGATCCAGTCGCAGAAAAAATCGATCGAGGAAGGAAGCCGGGAATGGGAGATCCTTTACCGCAAGTATTATAACGAGGAGCTCAACAAGCTCGGTAAACTGACGGAGTGAGCCGCCTCCCCTGGTGTCCATGAACCCTGCCATCGAGATTGAGGAAAGGGTCCGCTATTCGGAAACGGACCAGATGGGTGTAGCCCACAACAAGAGCTATTTTGAATGGTTCGAGATCGGCCGGACCGAGTTCTGCCGTCAGAGAGGGGTTTCTTATAAGGAAATCGAAACCCTGGGATTCTATCTGGTCGTCGTTGAGGCCTTCTGCAAGTACAGGAGACCGCTCCGCTATGACGATGTTTTTATGATCCATGTCTCCCTCCGCGAGATTGCGCCCAAAAAAGCGGTCTTCGATTATGAACTCCTGACCAGGGAAGGACGGAAGCTCATCGCCTCCGGTTATACGGTCCACATCGTGACCAACGCAAAAGGAGAGGTCTCGGCAATGCCCGACCAAGTCCTGAAGAAAATAAGCGGGAAAAAAACCGCGGCGCAAGCTGGTCAGGTCAGATAGCCCTTTTTCTTGAGATAGGAACTCAAGGCCTCCTGCCAAGGCAAGAACGGACTTAACCCGATCTCCCTGGCCCGCTTGTTCTCCAGGACCGAATAGAGGGGCCTCCCGGCCCTGGCGCCGAATGTGCGCGAATCCACCGCTTCAAGACGCGGCTCCTTTCCGAGAAGAGAAAAGATCTTCCGGGCGAATTGATACCAAGTGCATTCGCCTTCGTTGGTCAGATGATAGAGGCCAAAGTGCGGTGTGCGGATGAGCTGGCTGATTTTTTCGGCCAGCTCTGATGAAGACGTTGGCGTCACCCATTGGTCATTGACGACGCGCACGGACTTCTCCTCGCGCTCCAGGGCAATCATACGGTCGACAAAATTAGGTCCTTTCTCCGGCGAACTTGCTTCCCCATAAAGACCGCACGTGCGGATCAGGAAGCATCTCTCGACGAGCGCGCGGACAAAAAATTCGCCGGCCAGCTTGGAAACGGCGTACACGTTCAGCGGATGGGGCGGGTCCTCCTCGACATAAGGGCTCCTTTTCCGGCCGTCAAAAACATAATCGGTGCTGAAATGAACGAGGACCGCACCAAGCTCTCGGACCGTGAGGGCCAAGTCTCTCACCGCGATCGCATTCACCAGGAAAGACTCCCGGGGATTGTCCTCACAATCATCGACCCGATGATAGGCCGCGGTGTTGATAACGATGTCAGGTCGAAGAAGCCGAAGGATTTCGCTTGCCTTCCGGGCTTGGGTGATATCAAAGTCAGGATAGTGGAGAGGAAGGAGCTCATCCTCTCGGAGAGTTTTGACCAGGTCAGACCCGAGCTGTCCGTCCGCACCGATGATCGCAATTCTCATTTGGCCCGCGGGAAAAAAAAGGCCAAGGGTAACGTCCTTGGCCTTCGTCTGTACCTAAATAAATTCGCCCGACTCAGAACAGGAAGCGGAACCCGAGCCCAAATTTGTGATTATCCGAGAAGGAGCGGCCTGAGCCAACCGGCCATCTGATTTGGAAGATCAGCCCGCCGGTGTTATTCGCGTTCTTGAAAAGGTCTACGCCGACCTTGCCGATGATTTCAAAGTCCGCGTCCCGGCCTTCCTTGACCGACGTCGTGAAACCAACCCCGCCGCCCAAGTAGAACGATTGCATATGATAATTGACCGTGGCGTCAGCCAAGAAAAAGGTTTTCCAGGGATCACCCTTGAGAGCAAAAGCTCCTCCGCCAGCAAGGGTGAAGTCCAACTTGCCCGGCTTGAGCCAATGGAGCCAACCCAACTCGGCATAGAGGTAGGGCCCATGGCTGCCGCGGGCAAAGAACGGGCCGCCTTCAACAAAGAAGTAGTCGAGCTTTTGCGTCACATCAAGAACAACCCGGCAAGGCTCGGAAACAGCGCCAAAATCATCAGTCACCACGACCGTTATGGCATAGGAGCCGGCTTTAAAGATATAGTCCCAGGTGAGAGGCAGTTCGCTGTCCATAAACTTATCGACTGGATTGCCGGCCCCGTCGGTGACGACAAAATCCGCCTTGACCACCTTGCCGTCTGGGTCGGTCGAACCGGACGCGTCCATGGTCACGGGCTTCCCGGCGAAATTCTTGCACGGCAGGCAGGATGTCTTCAGCTGGCAAATCGGGGGAGCATTGACATAAACCTTGGCCTCACAAGGATTCGTCGAGGCCTTGCCGTCCTCGCCGATGGCCTGGGCTTTGAAGGTGTAATTTCCCGGCATGTTAAAGCTCGTCTGCCATTTGGGAGATTCAGGCGTAAAGGCATGGGTCGCGACCTTGGCCCCGTCCGGTCCCATGACAGCCAGTTCCATCGATTTGGCATTTTGGCATCCGCTCAAATCCACTGTCACCGGATCTTTCAAGTTGACCTTGGCAGGAGTCACGCTGATGGCGCAGACGGCCTCGAACTTTGGCAGTTCCGCCTCCGTAATGCTTCGGAGAGCGATGTTGCCGCACGGCCTCGGCATGACAAACTCGTAGTTTTTAGAATCCTTCTTCACATTGAAAACAAAGACTTCCAGGGGTGCCTTGCCCGCCCATTCGATGTCCCGGGCGACCTTGACTTTTCCCTGGGAGCGGAAGAGCATCCACATGATCTTGTCGCCCACGGGCAACGATTTTTCTTCGAATGTCGCCGCCTTCAATTGGTCCAAGAAAGGAAGATAGAGGTCCCCGTACCCCGCCTGATCAAAACCATACTTGATGTCGGCGGAATACCTGTCAATCAGCATCTTCATGACGTCCTGCGTGGGGATCTTCCCTTTGACCCGGGCAAACGTATACCTGCCTATGGTTGTGAGCTTTGTTTCAGCGAAGATGTTCAAGGAAAAAACGACAAGAACGAAAATTACAAAAAATGCAAACTTTTTGTTTTTCACCAGCGCCTCCTTTCTAGATCATCAGTATTCATTTATATTTCCCCTTCTATAGAAAGGGAATCGAAACGTCAATTGGACTTTGGTCCAATACGACAAGGGACATGATTCTTAAGTTTCTCTATGTTAAATAATAAAAAAAAGCGCTTTTGTCAAGGAAAAACATCGCCCCATCTTCGCTTTTTTTCTCGAGACTCGGTTTAATCTTAGGGCCTCTCACAGGAGGAAAGAAAATGCCGGACAATCCTGCGGCTGAGCCCCGAATCCCGGGGCCTCATTGTCCGGGCCGCCTCATATAAGGTCGAAGTCTTGAGCCTGAGACGGATAAGATTTTCAAGAAGCTCTCTGGCCGCGGAAGCGTCGATCTCCGGGTGGGGTTGAATTCCCCAGGCGGGCTGAGTCTTAAGCGCGAAGGCCTGCACGCCGCAGGCGGGAGTCGAAGCCAGGACAACAAAGTCATCATCCAGGTTGATGACCTCATCGAAATGGAGAGCAAAAGTGTAGGCCTCACCCTGGTTACCCAGGAGGTCGTTGCTTTTCTCAATCGTGACCGGAATCCAGCCCACCTCAGGCTGGGGGCAACGCCGGACATGGTCCGGGCCGCGCAGCGCCAAGGCCAAGAGCTGGTGGCCATAGCAGCTTCCCAAGATCGGGATCCCGCGATCGAGGGCCTCTTGGACGACCTCCACCTCTTCATAGACCCAGTTTTCTCGTTCCAGAATGGACGCTTCCGAGCCGGTCAGGATAAGGTGCGTGTATTTATCGTCCAGGTCGGGAAAGCAGCTTTCGGCCGCGCGGAATGCCTCCCAGGAAACTCCAAGAAATCTCTTCCAGTGGTCGATCGGCTTGTAGACGGTGGGATCAATGGAGTTGTCAATGATCGCGACCCGCGCAGGTTGTCTCGTCATTTCTCTAACTCCGCAAAGATTCCCCATTATAGCCGCTCCCTCAAAAAACAAAAAGCCTTTTTTTGTTTTTTGTTCCTGGATTCTGGTATAATTGCACTCTCAACAAGGAGGTCGAGCCGTGCACAAAGTCGAGCTTGAAACAGAGCTGCATGTCATCACGCCCAATGAGCCTGGAATTCTGGGCCGCGTTCTGGGAACGCTGGCCAATGCCGGCGTGAATCTCAAAGCCCTGAGCGCTTATTCTGATAAAGACAAGGGCCATTTCCTGCTGATCACAGCCGACAACAAAAAAGCCGAGAAAGCTCTCAAGTCCCTGGGCTATAAGGTCACAACAAACAAGGTGGTCACCGTCGAGATCGGCGACCGGATCGGTGCCGGGGCAGAGATCGGAGCCTTGCTCGGCAACGCCGTGATCGATATCGACTATTGCTACGGCACGTCCGCCGGGTTGGGCAGAGCCCTTCTGGTTTTCAGGACGAACAATCCAAAAAAAACGCTGGAAACCCTCCGCTAGTCCGGCGTCCCGATAAATCCTGTCAAAAGAGCTGACCCTTCGCTTCTTTCGGCGCTTGAATCTTGGCGATCTCGCCGGGAGATTCTCTAAGCGAGCGGAATGACTTTGAAAACTACGCCCTTCGGATCAGGGCAGGTCAGGAGTTCCGTCTCGGAGATCCAATCGTCACCGGGGAGTCCCTCTTCTCTCTGCTTGGTCGCCAAGAAGGGGAAAAGGCTATTGAGGGCGAAGATACAGACTTTTTTTCCCGCGGGAATCTCAATCGTCCCTTCTCCTCTGATGAAAAACGTATCGCCGGGCTTGTGCTTGGCCCCACAACGCTCTTTGACCTTGACAACTTCGATTTTTAAATCTTTCATCCCTCCTCCTTTCACGATTTACTATACTCGCACTCGGGGAAAATTACAACGCCCCGCGCTTAGTCCCGGGAACCTCCGCTTCCATTTGGGCATTGACAAAGCGAAAATCTTTGTCATACAATGAACGTCCAGAGAGTCAACCATAAGGAGGCCAATATGGCAAAAGCTGAACCCAATGTCGTGCCGCTGTGCGATGTCTTGCTCGTTCTGCTCATTATATTCATGGTAATAACCCCCATCGTTCAAAAAGGGATCGATATCAAACTCCCGGAGACCACAGCTGAGACGGGCGGAGGAATGCCCACTGGACTGATCGTTCTGACCCTGAAGAAAGACATGAGTGTCCTGATCAACCAGGAGCAGATCGACCTCAAAATGCTTGCGGACCGGCTCAGAGCCATTTACTCCGCGCGCCAGGACAAGACAATCTTCATCAGAGCCGATGCAAAAGTTCCCTACAGCCAGGTCGTTGAGCTCATCGATATCGCCAAGGGAGCAGGAGTGGAGGTCCTGGGAATCATACCGGAATACTTTACCGAAGAAACATCCTAGTTCTCTCCCCCTCTTGCATTCTCTGACTTAGGCGATGACCAGAAAAACCGTTTTATCAGCCTTTGCCATAGCCCTTCTGGCTGCGCTTCTCTCCGGTCAAGTCGAACTTCAGGGCGAACTCACCCGGGATGAAATCCTTCTCGACTTTCCCGACTGGAAGACGGTGGCCGAATCTTATTCCCCTAATTTTGAGTTCATCAACGGGCTACAGGCCGTCAGCGAGGAAATCCAAATCGAGGTTTTCCTCGGGACCTGGTGCCCGGATAGCAGGCAGAACGTGAGCGCATTTTTCAAGATCATGGACATGGTCCAGAATCCGCTGATCCGGACAACCTATATCGGGCTTCCCCAGAAAAAGGAAGACCGGGCCAAATACATCCAGGGAAAGGACATCCGGAGGATACCCACCTTTATAGTGACAATCCGGGGCCAGGAAGCCGGGCGGATCATCGAGACACCCCAGACCTCTGTGGAAGAGGACCTCTGGAGGATCATTCAGGAAAAAAGCTAACCCCGCTTTCTATTTCTCTTTGATCGGGCCGATGACCTCGCGAGAAATCACCAAACGCTGAATCTCATTGGTCCCTTCATAGATCTGCAGCAGCTTGGCGTCACGCATCAGCTTCTCGACAGGATAATCCTTCATATAGCCGTAGCCGCCGAAAAGCTGCACCGCTTCGACGGTCGTGCGCATGGCGACATCCGAGCCAAAGCATTTGGCCATGGCGGACTCCTTTCCGCACGGCTTGCCCTGGTCCATCAGCCAGGCTGAATGCCAAACGAGATGGCGTGCGGCATTGACCTCCATGGCCATCTGAGCAATCTTGAAGGCTGTGTTCTGAAAAAGGGCGATGGGCTTGCCGAACTGGACTCTCGTCTTAGCGTATTCGATTGCGTATTCGAGAGCCGCCCGGGCCACGCCGACACCGGCGGCGCCGACCGAAGCGCGCGTCTTGTCCAGGGTTCTCATGGCCACGAGAAAACCCATCCCTTCTTTCGCCAGAAGGTTGGCCTCAGGAATTTTGACATCCTCGAAGAAGAGCTCCGTGGTATTGGAAGCCCGGTGCCCCATTTTGTCTTCCTCTTTGCCGACAGTGATGCCCGGCGTTTCCCTGGGTACCAGGAAGGCACTGACTCCGCGCGGGCCTCTTTCAGGCGCGGAATTGGCGAAAACAACGTAAAGGCCAGCAATCCCGCCGTTGGTGATGAAACATTTGGAACCATTGATGACGTATTCCGAACCCGCCTTCCTGGCCGTAGTTTTGAGCGCTGAGGCGTCCGAGCCCGCTTCTCTCTCCGTCAAGCAAAAGGCAGAAAACGCCATCCTTTTAGTGAACGGCGTCAGGAATAGTTTTTTTTGCTCATCGGTGCCGAAGAGGATGATGGGCGTGAAGGCGAGCGAGCTGGCCATGATGGTCGTGAACATCCCCGCGCAGCCGGCAGCCAGCTCCTCGGAGATGATGGCAATATCAAGGTCCTTCAGCCCTCCTCCCTCATATTCCTGGGGAATATTGCAGGTGATAAATCCGGCCTTAAAAGCCTTCTGCATGACCTCTTCAGGAAATTCCCCTCCTTTGTCGTATTTGGCCGCATTGGGTTTCATTTCTTTCTGGGCGAACTCGCGAGCCATTTCTTGAAGGGCCAGTTGTTCCTCACTCAAGTTGAAATCAATCACGGTCTCCTCCTCTTTGAGTTTCTTTCACTTATATACTGGAAGATTGCTTAAAGTCAATTTTTTCCTCCTCCTGGAACATCAACTTTTCCCGGGTCAGATAAAATGCCGGAGAGGGCACGCCAAAAACTCTGGCAACAATGTCCTGGGAGCGGAGACCGCGGTGAGCTAGACAAGGCAGGGACAGGAACAGCCGCTGCTTTTTTTTGTCCAGCCAAAAGCCCTTCAGGGCTTCTGGATTCTCCACCCAAAGCTCGGCCATTTCTTCCTGGACGAACTCAGCATCGCCGAGTCGCGCTCTGTCCTTCTCTTGCTTTCTGGTTTCGAGCGCTTTCCGGATGTCGGGGTCGCCCAGGTCCACGGAGTAGATCATCCCCTTGATCCTTTCATTCAAGGTCGGCGAGGAGTCCGGAATTTTCCGGAGCAAGGAGAACCTGATCCCCCGCCCGGCATATCTATTGAGGCGCCGGAGGAAGCCCTGCTCATCAAAATGATACGCCGACTTGAACTCTAGGCACTCGGCCTTTCCTTCCGTCCCCAGCGGAAGCGCAGGTCCATAGGAGACGAGCATTTTCGGGTGAAAACCCTGGGAAAAAGCGAGCTCGATTCCTGCCCGGCGCAGGGTCCTCTGGAGGCGGTTGGCGAGGTCGAGATGGGACAAGTAACGGGCCCAGCCGGACTTGGAATAAGTCAGCTCATAGCGGAGAACTCGATCGGCGCGGTCCCCAAAAAAAGAAAATTTCCGGACTCTTGGCTTGCACTCGCGGAGAAACTTTTTGGGCGGGCGGAGCTCGGCAGCGCAGGCTTGGCACTGGCTGCAACTGGCTTCAAGACAGGAAGGCGTTGTCTCTGCCCTCATCGCTTTTTCGAGCTCAGCCAGAAGGAAGCTCTTTTTGATCCCCGTATCAATATGGTCCCATGGAAGGGGCGCGGCCGTGTCGAGAGGGCCAAGATAGATTTCATAGTCCAGATTCTCTGCCCTGAACGATTCCTCCCAGGGAGAAAAAGAAAACCAGTCTTTCCAGCTATCAAACCGGGCGCCCTTACCCCAGGCCTGGAGAAGCGCGGTTCCAAGCCTCCTGTCTCCTCGGGAAAAAACTCCCTCAAGAATGGAGGTTTTGGTCGGATGGTCCTTTATCTTGATCGACCGCAACTGACGGAGCCGGGAGCGGACGAATTTTTGTCTCTCCTCGAGGCTCTCCCCGCTTTCCATGCCCAGCCACTGGAAGGGTGTATGCGGCTTGGGAATAAAAGAAGAAAGGCTGAGGTTTATTCGGGGAGGCAACTTCATCATGCTCTTCCCCATCCGGATGATCTCTCCGCATAAGCGGACGATTCCTTCCAAATCTTCCTGCGTCTCGGTAGGCAGGCCGACCATAAAATAGAGCTTGAGAAGATGCCAGCCGCGGTTGAACGCATGGGCTGCCGCATCGAGGATGTCCTGGTTCTTGAGGTTTTTGTTAATGACCCGGCGGAGCCTGTCTGTCCCGGCTTCAGGCACCAGGGTGAACCCGGTCTTCCTCACTCTGAGGATGTTATCCACCAGGGCGGAAGTCAGCCCTTGAGGACGGAGCGAGGACAAGGAGAGGGCGATTCTCCTCCCGGCCAGTCTCTCCATAAGAGCCTCGACTGTTTCTTCCAGGTCGGGGTAATCGCTGACCGAGAGAGCGGACAGAGAGACATCCTCATAGCCCGTAGAATGCAGGCTGCCGCAAACGCTTTTCAGCAAAGAAGAAGGGCTGCGGACCCTGAATGGAAAATAAACCTGGGTGGCCTGGCAGAAGCGGCATCTCTGCGGACATCCTCGGCTCGCCTCAACGGCCACACGGTCAAAAACGACTTGAACGTCCGGGACCACGATCTTCTCCGGGAACGGGACTTTTCCGAGCGGAGCAAAGACTCTTTTTTTGATCCGCTCGGGTGCCTCGTTCTTAGGCCGCCGCGCCTGGAGCGGAGAACACGGAGGGTTAAAATAGCCATACAAACGGGGAACGTAGACGCCACGGATCTTGGCCAGGTCATTCAAGATCTCGTTTTTCCCGGCTCCGCTTTTCCGCAAGAAAACATATTTTTCGGCGATTTCAGGAAATCCTTCTTCCCCGTCTCCCAGAAAAAAAGCATCAAAGATATCGGATAGCGGCTCAGGATTGAACGCCGCCGGCCCCCCGGCGATAACCAAGGGCCCTCCCTCCTCACGTTCGTCCGCCAAAAAAGGAATTCCCCCGAGGTCCAAGATCGTCAAAATGTTGGAATAGTTGAGCTCATAGAGCAGAGAAAACCCGAGGACATCAAACTCCCCCAACGGAATTTTGTTCTCCAAGGAAAGGAGCGGCCTCCCTCGAGAGCGGAGTTTTTCCTCCAGGTCGGGCCAGGGAGCAAAAACCCTCTCGGCCAAGAACTCAGGGCGAGAATTGAGAACATCGTAGAGAATCTTCTGCCCCAAATAGGACATGGCGATTTCATAAACGTCGGGAAAGACAAGAGCGATCTTAACTGCAACGGTCCCCGGATCCTTTTTTGTTTCGTTCCACTCGCCGCCGATATACCGGCCGGGCTTCTCGACCTGCTTGAGAATATCCTGGAAGTCTCGTTCGTGATCCATTCCCTAAATGTTGACGAATCTTCTCATTTTGACATTCACAACAAGACTCACCGCCAGGAAGCTCGTCAGAAGGGAGGAGCCTCCGTAGCTAAGCAGTGGCAGGGGGATCCCGACGATCGGAAAGAGCCCGATGACCATGGCAACATTCACCAGAATCTGAAAACTGAACATCATACTGACCGTGAAGATGATATAAACGCCCGTTCTGTCCCTTGATTTTGCGCAGGAATGGAAAAGCCTGGCGATAAATAGAAAATATAGGGTCAAGACACCCGCTACGCCGAGAAACCCGAATTCTTCCCCGACCACGGAGAGGATAAAATCTGTATGCCGGGCGGGCAGAAATCTGAGCTGGCTTTGCGTCCCCTTTTTGAACCCTTTGCCAGAAAAACCTCCCGAGCCGATGGCAATCTTCGACTGGAGGATCTGGTAGCCGGATCCCCGGGGATCCTTTCCCGGAAAAACAACCGTTGTCAATCTATTTTTCTGATAATCCTTAAGGATAAAATTCCAGCCCGCGACGCCAAGCAAGACCGACAAAACAAGAATAAATGCCAGGGCTTTCCGTTTCAGTCCAGCAAGGATCAAAGCACCCAGGAGCAACGGGAGAAAGCTCACCGCCGTCCCCAGGTCCGGCTGCAAAGCAACCAGGATGAAAAAAGTGGCCACGAGTCCGCCGCTGGCCATGACGGCGCCCAGGGAAACGTAATTCCTCTTGTATTCGGAAAACATCTGGGCCAGGACAAGAATGAGGGCAATCTTGGCCAGCTCGGACGGTTGAACCTGAAAATACCTGAGCTTGATCCAGCTCTCTTTTGCCGTGAGTTGATTGAATAACAGCATTCCCGCGAGGACCACCGCGATCAGGCCGTAAAAATAAAAGGAATAGGTTGTCAAAACCGTGTAATCGACGGCGAGAAAAAGAAAAAGAAGCACCAGGCTCACGCCGATAAAGAGCATCTGTTTGAGATAATACTTCCCCGGCAGGTAATGAGAGGAGCTGTAAACGACCAGGACTCCGACGAGAGAGATCAATACAAGAAGGATGATCAGGAACCAGTCAATGTTCTCGATGTGCCGCCGGTCAATCATATTTGTCCTTATACAGGTTGAACAATTCCCTGGCCAATGGAGCCGCCGTGGCACCCCCCATTCCGCCGTATTCGACCAGGACCGTGACAACGACCCGGGGATTATCCCGCGGAGCAAAACCAGTGAACCAGGAATGGGTTTTGATCTCCTTGCCCAGCTTCGCCGCTCTTTCTCTGCTGATGAGTTGGGTCGAGCCCGTCTTTCCGCAGACATCAAATTCCTCAACCATGGCGAAATGGCCCGTGCCTCCCTCATTCACAGACTTCCACATGCCTTTGATGACTTTCTCAAAGGTCCCGGCACTGATTGTTCTCGCTGGTGAATCCGATATCTGCTCCGCCTGTTCCAGAGCCTCGGATGGGAACCTAAGAAGATGGGGAACGACTTTTCTCCCTCGGTTGCCCAAGATCGCAGTATGGCAGGCTACTTGGAGCGGGGTGACAAGCAATGGTCCCTGGCCGATGGACAGGGAAATCGTCTCTCCCGGATACCACTCTGTTTTTCTGACGCGTCGGCTCCATTCTTCTGTCGGGACAAGGCCCTCTTTTTCACCCGGCAGGTCAATCCCCGTGAGAGCGCCCAACCCGAGGGCTTTGGCATATTCAGCGATTCTCTCGACTCCCAGCCTGCGGCCGGCGTTATAAAAATAGATATTGCAGGAGTGCTGAATGGCCTGGGGCAAGTTCTGAACCCCATGTCCTCCGGCAAACCAGCACGAAAAAGGGCGCCCGTAAAAACGAGTAGTGCCCCCGCAGAAGAATGTCGTCCCCTCGGTGATCTGCCCACTGCTCAGAGCACCCAGGGCGATCGTCGTCTTAAAAACGGACCCAGGCGCGTAGAGGCCGCGAATAGCGCGATTCTCCAAAGGATCGTCGGGCCGGTTGATGAGGTCCATCCATTCCTGGGGAGTGAAGCGGGCGATGAACTTGTTGGGATCATACGTCGGAAAGCTGGCCAGAGCCAAGACCTCACCGGCACGTGGGTCCAGAACGACGATGGCCCCTTCCCTTCCCTCCAGCAATTGCGTCGCTTTCCTCTGGAGGTCGAAATCGAGCGTGAGCTGAATGTTGTGTCCCGGCGAAGGATCGACTCTCGCCACCTCGCCGCGGCTTCGTCCGACGCTGTCAACGACTTCGGTCAAACTGCCGTCGGCTCCAATCAGCAAAGATTCGTATTCTTTTTCCACACCCGTTCGGCCCACGAGGTCACCAAGATTTCTCCCTTTGTAAGAATCGGAGTTCATCTCCTCGGGAGTCAACTCCTGCATGTAGCCGATCACATGAGCCGCTAAGGTGGAAAACGGATAGAATCGCCTGGCGTCGGTCTCGACCACCAGCTCAGGGAACTCCAGCTTCTGAGATTCGACCCGCGAGACTTCCCGCAGGTCCAAGTTGTCCTTGACAATAATCGGCTTGAACAAAGGAAAAGATGCATACTTGGCGATTCTCGCTTCGAGATCGGTTTTCTCGATCTGCATAAGACGGCTGATGTTTTCTACGGAGCGCCCGAAATCCTGGCAGTTCTCCCGGATCAACGACGCTTTGAATGAGCCGGCGTTATCGGCAAGGATGACGTCATTGCGGTCCGTAATCAGGCCGCGGGGGGCAGAGATGACGCTCTCCCTGGTGCGGTTCGCTTCCGAGAGAGACCAATATTTCTTAAAATCAAGGACCTGGACTTTCCAGAAAAAGAAAAGCAGAAGGAGAAAGAGACCGCCCACGGCAAAAAAGGCCTGCTTCGTCCTCATCAGGATGAGGGAGAGGTCTTCGTAGAACCTGTTTTTTTCTATTTTCACGATTTATAGGCTCTCTCCCCTCTTCCTCCGCGCAATCTGGAACGCGAGGCTGACAACAAACGCCGTGGTGAGAGGCTGGAGCAAAACGAGCCCGCTTCCAAGGGCAAGCCGCTCCCCGAAAAGAAAAAAAACAAGGAATTTCCATAAGGCAAGTTCAATGAAGGAAACGATCAGGATAAAAACAAAATTGCGGGTCACGGGGATAATATTGATCTTTCGAGAAACAAACCCCGCCGTGAAACCCAGCAGGGTCTTGGTCAATCCGGCCACGCCGAAGATCCCCAGGGAAAAAGAATCCTGGAGAAGCCCGCAGACCGTTCCTAAGACTGCCCCGAAGACTTCGTGTTTGGTCAGGCTGAAATAAAGAACGACCCAGGAAAAAGCATTGAACAAAAAGAGGAGCGGCGCCGAGATCTTGCCCAGAATTGTCTCGAGGACTACGGCGAGGATAACCGCCACGACGACTTCAAAAAGACTTTTCATGCGTCCTGACTTTTACGATCATTCTCTCAGGTCGACAGCGAAAACAGCCACCTCATCCAGCTCGGCAAAATCGAAATACGGTTCCACGATGATTCTTTTGAACAGGGTGGCATCCTCGGTGACGGAGATGATCTTTCCCACCAGAACCTCGGCCGGGTAGATTCCCTCGAACCCCGAGGTGCTGACCTCTTCACCCTCCTCGATGCCCTTATTTGTCCTGAGGACGTACTTCATCAGACATTTTCCTTCGGCGTAGCCCGACAGGATGCCGACCACCTTCTGGCGTTCGGAAAGGACCCCAACTCCGCTCTCCTTATCGGTAATGAGCTGGACCCTGGCCTCCTTCAAAGAGACCGGGTCGATCACGCGTCCGACAAGACGGCCTTTCTTGTCCAGGACAACCATATCCTTCTTCAGGCCATTAAGCGAGCCTCTGTTCAGGACGATCGATTTATAGATGTCGCTCGAATTGAATCCGATCACTGAACAGACAAGGATGGAACGAGAAATCGTCGCCAGCCGTTCCTGGATCTCTGTCTCGCTCCTGAACTTCAGCAGCATATTTCGGAAGGCCAGGTTCTCCTGTCGCAGCAGGAAAATTTCATCCCGCATATCCTGATTCTGCCGCTGAACATGGCGGAGATAAAAATAGCTTTTCCAGAACCTGCCCAACCCCTGAAAGAAGGAAACGACCCCGTGCTGGACAGGGGTAAACACGGTAAAAAAGGCACGCTCAAAATATGTCGGCTGGTCCCCTTTGGGGACCTGGAGAGAGATCAGGATCAGATGGAAAAAAACCAACCCGGCAAAGACGGCGAATTTTCTTCTCTCTTTCAGGGAAAAAGGCATGAAAATTCAGTTCAACCTGCGCCTCTCTAATCGAGAGCAATCTTTTTTAAGAGATCAAGGTCATCCAGCAGCCTGCCTGCTCCGAGCACAACACTGGTCAGAGGATCATCGGTGACGAAAACAGGCAACTGGGTTTCCTCGCGCAAGCGTTTGTCCAGATTCTTGAGAAGGGCCCCGCCGCCGGTCAAGACAATCCCCCGGTCAATAATATCGGCAGAAAGCTCGGGAGGGGTCTTTTCCAAAGCGATTCTAACAGCATTGACGATGGCGGCAACGACGTCCTCGAGGGCCTCCCGTATTTCTTGATCGTCAATAACGATGGTCTTGGGGATCCCCTCGCGAAGATCACGCCCTTTGATTTCCATGGTCAAAGGCTCATCCAAAGGATAGGCCGACCCGATCTGCATCTTGACAAACTCGGCGCTCTTCTCGCCGATGAGCAGGTTGTACTTCTTTTTCAGATATTGGATGATCTCCTCATCCATCTCGTTCCCGGCGATCCTGATAGAATGATTGAAGACGATCCCGTCGAGAGATATGACGGCGATATCGGTGGTGCCGCCGCCGACATCGACAATCATATTCCCCGTCGGGTCGGAAATCGGGAGGTCCGCTCCCACCGCCGCCGTCATTGGCTGCTCCACGAGATAGACCTCCGAAGCTTTAGCCCTCATGGCCACGTCTTTCACGGCCCGCCGCTCGACCTGGGTGACGCCCGTGGGAATGCCGATGACGATCCTCGGCCGCAGCCAGAAACCTCGATTGTTGGTCGCCTTCTTAATGAAATAGTCGAGCATCTTCTCGGCAATCTCAAAGTCGGCGATCACTCCATCGCGCATCGGCTTGACCGCGGTGACGGAAGCCGGAGTTTTCCCCAGCATTTCCTTGGCCCGGCTCCCGACAGCTTCGACTTTTCCGGTTGTCTTATTAACGACGACAATGGAAGGTTCCTGGACGATGATCCCCCTTCCTTTGAGGAAGACAAGCGTGTTCGCCGTTCCCAAGTCTATGGCCAGGTCACAAAAGAGCCTTTCCTTGAACCAGCTGATCATACTCATTGTTTTCCTGCAACCTAATGTATTCTATTCTAGAGCAATCTTCTTTGCAAGGCAAACAAACAATCTAATATCTTGACTTAGAGAGATATATTTTAATATACATTAAGGCAATGCACTTTTAAAGGAGTGAGGGATGAGTTATCAACCTTATGTTCCCGAAAAAACCAGCCTAAGAGAATTCACCCTGAAAGCCCTGATCTTGGGCATCATCATGACTGTCATCCTGGGCGCTGCCAATGCCTACCTCGGGCTCCGGGCGGGCATGACGATCGCGGCCACGTATCCTGCCGCTGTCATCGGGATGGCCGTTCTCAAAATTTTGAGAGGCTCCATTCTGGAAGAAAATATGGCCAGGACGGTGGGGTCCATCGGCGAATCGGTCGCCGCCGGCGCAATCTTCACCATTCCTGCGTTCATTATCTCCGGCGCCTGGCTGAAATTCAACACCCTCGAGGCCTACCTTAAATCGTCGGCCCTGATGTTCGTCGGCGGCCTCCTGGGCATCATGTTCGTGACCTTCCTGAGAAGGGTCATGGTCACCGACCCGGAGCTGGGGTTTCCCGAATCCGTGGCCGCGTCCGAGATCCATAAAGCCGGGCAGAAAGGCAGCCAGGGAGCCAAGTTCCTTTTTCAAGCAATGGGCCTCGGGTCGCTGATCTACGCTCTGGGCGTTATCCGGATTTTTGCCGCCAGCAAGGAGTTTATCTTTAAAGTGGGCAAGATCGGTTCCAGTTTTGTCCGTCTGGGCACCACTCAGGAGGCCCCGAAAGTGGTCGGCGGAGGAACCGTCGCGGTGGCCGGGCCAGGGATCTATCCGGCCTATGTCGGCGTTGGCTACATTATAGGGCCGCGTCTAGCCTCGCTCAATTTTGCCGGGGGGGTCCTGGCCTGGGGGCTTTTTGCTCCACTCTTGATGTTCTTCCTGGGCCCCCAGCTCGTCGAAAAATTCTACGGCCCCGGTATTGCCGTGACCGACGTCGGCTGGTCCGACATGATGGTCAACGTCTGGAAATTCATCATCCGTCCGATCGCCGTCGGAGGAATGCTGGTGGGAGCAGGCTATACCCTCTTCCGTATGCGCAAGAACCTTGCGGCCGGCATAAAGCGTTCGATCAGCGACGTCAAGAAGGCGACGGGACAGGCCGAAGTCAGCTCCCGCATCGAAAAGGACCTCAATATCCGCCTGGTCCTCGGCATACTGGCTATCGCTTTCGTAATGATGGTCTTCGTCTATAAAATATTTTCCGGCACGTTCACCTCGGCGCTCCTGGCGGCTCTTGTCATGGCCATAGCCGGTTTCTTCTTCGCAGCCGTGTCGGGGAACCTTGTCGGCCAGATCGGGTCTTCCAACAACCCCATCTCCGGGCTCACTCTGTCCACGCTCATCATCGCCGCCCTTCTTATGGTTGTCATAGGAGCCACGGGGGTCAGCGGTGTGGCCGCCGTGCTCGGCGTCGCCGCTGTAGTGTGTGTCTCCTCGGCTGTGGCCGGGGAGATGCTCCAGGACCTCAAGGTCGGACACATCCTCGGCGGAACTCCCTGGAAGATGCAAGTCGGAAATATTTTCGGCGTCCTGTTCGCATCCCTGGCTCTTTATTTCCCCCTCCTTGTTCTCCATGGCGCCTTCACCTTCGGCAGCAAAGAACTCTCTGCACCCCAGGCAGGGCTGATGGCCGCGCTGGCTCAAGGTATCGTCGGCAAAGAGATGGCCTGGCCTCTGGTCATCGTCGGGATGCTAATGGGCTTCGCTTTCATCCTGGTCCAGCTTAAGTCTCCTATGCTTGTGGCCGTCGGCATGTATCTCCCTTTGGAAACGACTTTCGCCATTTTCTGCGGCGGGATGATCAAGGGGATAGTGGAGCGGATGTCCAGCCGCAGAGCTCTCAACCCGGCCCAGAAGACACGCGTGGAAAACGTCGGAGTCCTGCTGGCCTCAGGCCTCATCGCTGGAGAAGCTCTTACTGCCCTGGTCCGCGCGACCTGGAAATTCATGTTCTTCCAGAAAGTGGTCGGAGTGGACGTTCCGGAGATTTTTGTCAATGCCAGCTACTCCATCGGCTTGGCCGTTCTCGTCCTGATCGGCGCCTATCTTATCTTCATTCCGCTGCGCAATGCCGGCAGGGCTGACGAACCGCCTCCGCCGTCTGCGATTGTTTGAGAAGACTCGGGCCCGGTCCCGAGGACTGGCGAACTCGCTTTGAGAATTAGGGGCGCCTTTGCGCTGGGCAAATTGCCTCCCGAGATTTATCGCCCGTTTAGCCGTAGAGACAACCTGGAACAATTTGAAGAAAAAGTTATAATTTCTTAAAATAGGTTCTGCGAAAATGTCTATTCTCGAAATCATTAAATACGGAAATCCCATCCTCTCGCAGGTTGCCCGACCTATTCAGACAATCGACAAGGAAATCCTCCGGCTCGCTCAAGATATGGTTCTGACGATGCACGCCGCTCCCGGTATCGGGCTGGCCGCGCCTCAGGTCAGCGTGAGCAAGCGCCTGATAACGATCGACCTTTCCATAGGAGAAAATCCCGATGAGCTGATCATCCTGGCGAACCCCGAGTTCCTCGAAGCTGAGGGAGAGATTGTCCAAGAGGAAGGCTGCCTTTCCGTCCCCGGGATTCAGGAAAAAGTAAAAAGGCCGGGCCGGGTTCGCGTGAAAGGGCTCAATCTCAAAGGCGAAGAGAGAATCATCGAAGCCAGCGGGCTCTTGGCGCGTGTCTTTTGCCATGAAATCGATCATATCAATGGAAGGCTGTTCATAGAAAACCTGTCTCCCCTGAAAAAGGCTCTCGCTAAGAAGAAGCTCAGAAGGGAGCAGTCCGCCGGCACAGAGGAATGAGGATCATATTTTTTGGAAGTCCGGCAGTCGCCGTGCCGTTCTTGGAAAGACTCCAGGAGGCCGGACATATAATCGAATTCGTCGTCACCCAGCCGGACAGGCCGTCTGGAAGAGGAAAGATCCCCACGTCTCCTCCCGTCAAAGAGTCCGCCTTAAAACGGGGAATCCCCGTCCTTCAGCCAGCCAAAATTAGGCAGGATGAGAATGTTGCGGCGGAGATAAACAAGATTAGTCCGGATATCAACATCGTCGTTGCCTACGGGCAGATCATTCCGGCTTCGATCATCTATCTGCCCAGGTTCAAATCGATAAATGTCCACTTTTCCCTTCTTCCGAAATATCGAGGGGCCGCGCCGGTTCAGTGGGCCATCTTGAATGGCGAGAAAAAAACCGGAGTGACGATCTTCGAGCTCAATGAAAAAATGGACGAAGGAGACATCCTGACCGCCGAGGAAACGGACATCCTCGAGCGCGAGAATGCCTTGCAGCTGGAAACGCGGCTTGCTCAAACGGGCTCATTCCTGCTTCTTGAAACACTCGCCGGAATCCAGGACATCCGGCCCGTCCCCCAGGATCACGCTCAAGCCTCTTTCGCCCCCCGCTTGAAAAAAGAACAGGGCCGCATTGACTGGACGAAGGACGCTCTCTCGCTGGACAGGATGGTCCGAGCTTTTACTCCCTGGCCGGCAGCCTTTACCTTCTTCAAGGGTCAGCGAATTATCATCCATGCCGGCCGGGGCAGCGCTGAATCAGGACCCTGCGGCCTGCCGGGCCAGGTTCTCGAGACAAAAAAAGACGGGATTGCGGTTTGCTGCGGACATGGAAGCGTTTATGTCGCAGAGCGTCTCCAGCAGGAAAACAAAAAGGCCCTGGATGCGGCTGAGTTCCTGCGCGGGGCGAAGCTCAATCCCGGAGATTTTTTTGAATGAGGAGAGAGGGGGGTTTTTTATTCTTCGAGAATATAATCGTAGGGGTTCTTGGGATGGTTATTCATCCGGACTTCATAGTGGAGATGCGGGCCCAGAGCCTTACCCGTTTTTCCCACAAGGCCGATTACATCTCCCCTTTTGACCTTTTGCCCTCCCCTGACCAGGGCCTTGCTGAGATGGAGATAGTGAGTAGTTACGCCGCTGCCATGACTCAGGACAATATTTTTGCCCGCAATCTTGTCCAGCCCGGTGGAAAGAACGATGCCGTCAGCAGTCGCGACAACCGGGTTTCCGAAATTTGTGGCGATGTCTATTCCGTAATGAAATGTCTTCTGCCCCGTGAACGGATCGAGCCGGTAGGTGAAGGGGGAGCTGACCCAGCCGATGGTCGGCCAGATAGTCGGAGTAAAGGCCAGCTTGACGGACTGCATTTCAAAATAGCTGGTCAACACGTTCAGGTTTTTCCCGATGTCCTCAGCTTTTAGGGCGAGTTCTTTGGCATCCTGCAGCGTGACGCCTTGGGCTGAGGGGGGAACGGCCGGTATGGCCTGATTATCCATCCCCTCTGTCGGGCCTCCTCCGATTCCCATCTCTTCCATGACTTCAGGGGATTTGAGTCCAGCCATGACACTTAGTTTTTTCGTGTAACTCTCGTAATCCTTAATCGTTTGCTTCAATTTCCTGACCGAGTTCTCGTAATCAGCCAGGAGCTGCCCTTGCTCAGCCGTCTCCTTGAGCAATGCCTTATACTTCGACCGGGTGACATTCATGGTGAAATAATCGACGATGAAGACGACAAGAACGAGGAAGCAAAAGACGGAAACGGCCAAGAGCGCCTTTAGGGTTCGTTGGGACAGGGTAATGGTCTTAAACCGCTTGGCACAGTGCGGAACAATAATCAATGAAAACCGCTTTTTAGTCATGAGCCCCTTCTTGATTACCAGATTGAAAAATCAAAGTCAAGTGGTCAATTTTATTTTTTTTCGGTTCCTGGGATATTTTCCCTGATCCAGCTGACAATATCCTGAGTGGATGTCCCCGGCAGGAAGATCTCCCGGATGCCTACCTTTTTCATCTTGGGGATGTCTCTTTCAGGGATGATCCCTCCGGCGATGACGGGGATATCCCCGGCCCCTTTCTCCTGGAGGAGCTTGATAATCTTGGGGAAGAGAATCGGATGAGCCCCCGAAAGAATGCTCAGGCCGATGAGGTCCGCGTCTTCCTGTATGGCGGAATTGACAATCTCTTCGGGAGTCCGGCGCAAACCTGTGTAGATAACTTCCATCCCGGCGTCCCGCAGGGCCCGGCAAACCACTTTGGCGCCGCGATCGTGCCCGTCCAATCCGGGCTTGGCCACTACGACCCTTATTTTTTTGCTCGACATCGCTCCCTCCCTGGCTTCGCTCTCTCCTTTTAAAACATGATAGGTTCCTGGTAATCTCCATAGATCTCTTTCAACGAATCCATGATCTCTCCCAACGAGGCGTATGTTTTGACGCAGTCCAGAAAATAAGGCATAAGATTGAGGTCATCCGCAGCCGCCTTTTTCAACTCAGCGAGAGACCGCTTGACCCTGGCCTGGTTGCGCGAACTTCTGACGTCCTTCAGCCGAGCGAGCTGCTGGCGGGCGACCGCATCATCGATGCACAGGATCGGGATCGGCTCGTGCTTCATCTCAAAAGCGTTCACCCCGACGATGATTTTCTCTTTCTTGTCCACAGCCCTCTGATACCAATAGGCGCTGTCCGCAATCTCTCTTTGGGGGAATCCAAGCTCGATGGCTTTGACCATTCCTCCCATATCGTCGATCTTCTTGATGTAGTCACTGGCTTCCTTCTCCATTTCCCGGGTCAGCGCCTCCACAAAGTAGGCTCCTCCCAGAGGGTCGATGGAGTTGGGCAGGCCGCTTTCGTGGGCGATGATCTGCTGTGTTCGCAGGGCGATGGTGACGGCTTCTTCCGAGGGCAGAGCATAGGTTTCGTCAAGCGAATTGGTGTGAAGGGATTGGGTCCCTCCGAGCACGGCTGCCAGCGCCTGGATGGCCACGCGAACAATATTGTTATATGGCTGCTGGGCCATCAAGGAAACTCCTGATGTTTGGCTGTGGAACCGCAGCCACCAGGACCTGGGGCTCTTGGATCCAAACCGGTCTCTCATTACTCTCGCCCAGATTCGCCTCGCGGCCCTGAACTTGGCGATCTCCTCAAAAAAATCATTGTGCGAGTTGAAGAAGAAGGACAGACGGGGCGCGAAATCGTCGAGTTCGAGGCCTCTCTCGAGCGCCCACTCCACATACTCGATCCCGTCTCTGAGAGTGAACGCCAATTCCTGAACGGCGGTCGCGCCCGCTTCCCGGATATGGTATCCCGAGATCGAGATGGTGTTCCACCGCGGCACTTCCTTGGCCCCGTATTCAAACGTGTCGACGATCAGTTTCATCGATGGCCGCGGGGGGAAGATGAAAGTTTTTTGGGCAATGTACTCCTTGAGGATATCGTTTTGAATCGTCCCCGAGATGACTTTGGGGGAAATGCCCCGCTTCTCGGCGACGGCAATATACATGGCCCAGAGCACGGCCGCCGGAGCATTGATCGTCATCGAGGTGGTGATCTTGTCCAGCGGGATGCCCTTGAAGAGAATTTCCATGTCGGCCAGGGTATCGATGGCAACCCCGCACTTGCCGATTTCTCCCTTGGCCAGCGGATTGTCAGAGTCGATCCCCATCAGGGTAGGAAGATGAAAGGCGACGCTGAGTCCGGTCTGCCCATGGGAAAGAAGATACTTGTAGCGTCTGTTCGTGTCCTCGGCCGTCCCGAAGCCGGAGAACTGGCGCATCGTCCAGAGACGGCTCCGGTACATGGTCGGGTGGACTCCCCGGGTGAAAGGATATTCACCGGGATAATTCAAGTCCCTGAGATAATCAAAACCAGATATATCGGCGGGAGTATAGAGTTCCTTGATTCTTCTTCCCGAGACAGTGGTAAAGGCTTTCTTCGGGAGGCAGGCATCCGTCTCGGCCCGGCTGTATTTTGTCTTTTTCCACTTCTCATAGGACGCTTCCAAACTCGCTGCCTTGGGCTTCCGTTTTGCCAACCCCGTCGCCTCCTTTTTTTTCAGAAAGCTTAAAACTTAAGAACTCAGCGAGAAAAAATCTTCAGCAGATTCAAGGCTCAGGCCGGTAAATCCTCTGTGACCCTGAAGACCAGGTCGTTTTCCCGGACGTGCGATTCCACCCGCAAGCCGAACGATTCTCCCTTCTTGGCCGTAGGCACATTGCTGTGTTCGACCTGCATGGATTCGACTTTTTGGTAAAGGTCCGTTGTGTGCCCTTTGATATGAATCGTTTCGCCAACCTTGAGGCTTCCCTTAGTCAGCTCGACCACGCCCACGCCTATCTTGGAGAAATAATGGGTGATCCTGCCGATTTCTTCCTCCATCTGTTCCTCCTTCCTGTGGATATGCCCAAAAGTTACCAGAAAAGGCAAAATTTCGCAAGTTGCAATTTGTCTCGCGCGTCCTTGGGGTGGGGCTTACCCGCTGAGGACGGAACCGCCGTTGACGTTGAGGACTGCTCCGGTGATATGCCTTGACAGGTCCGAAGCCAGGAACAGGATTGGCCCGGCGATATCCTCCGGCGGAGGAATTCTCTTCAGAGGGATGGACTGCCTGACGCTCTCCTTGAACCCAGGATCGCTAAAGACTTCGGCGCACATATCCGTGTCCACCCAGCCTGGCGCTACAGAGTTGACCCGGATATTGTAAGGGGCAAGTTCCACAGCCCAGGATTTCGTCAAGGCATTCAGCGCGCCCTTAGTCGCGGCGTAGTGGGAATGAAATGCCTCTCCACGAATCGCCGCCGTCGAAGCGACATTGATGATCCAGCCTTGCTTTTGCTTTTTCATATGCGGGACTACGGCGTTGGTGACATAAAAGACGGCGTCAAGGTTGATCTCCATCGTCTCTTTCAGGACTTCGCTCACCATAACCCCCATCTCCAGGTAGGTCCAGACGCCGGCGCTGTTAACCAGGACATCCACGCCGCCAAGTTCATTGACCAGGACTTCGACCATCTCGTTCGCTTTTTCCTCTTTAGAAATATCGGCTTTCAAGAGCAGGCATTTTCTGCCCAGGCTCTCGACCTCTGCCTTGACTTCCTCAGCCGCCAAGGTATTGGACACATAATTTATGGCGATGTCGCTTCCGGCTTGGCCGAACAAAATGGCGGCGGCCCGGCCGATGCCGCGCGACCCGCCCGTGATGAGTGTTCTTCTTCCGGTTAAATCTATCATCATACCTTCTCCTCCCGCTTTATTTGAGTAGGCATTTAATTCACCCCTGAATTATCGCACCGTCCGTTCAGAACCTGGCGCCAGTGTAGTGCAAAGTAAAATCGCCCATCTCATCGAACTGCAGATAGCGGTAGATCTTGTCCTGATTAGACAGGAGCTTGTCTGTGACAATTGAGAGATATTCCTCGGGCTTGGGGAGATGGCCCTTGATTGCGGCCACGGCAGCCAGTTCCGCGGAGCCCAGATAAACCCTCGCTCCGTCCCCCATCCGGTCGTCGAAATTTCGAGTCGATGTGGAGATAACAGTAGCGCCGGGGCTAACCCTGGCCTGGTTTCCCATGCAGAGAGAGCAGCCGGGAATCTCCGTGCGCGCCCCGATGGAAGAATAGATGGAATAAAAGCCTTCGCTCATCAATTGAGCCACGTCCATTTTTGTCGGCGGCGTCAGCCAGACCCGCGTCTTGACGTAGCCCGCGCCCTCAAAAATCCTGCCAGCGGCGCGAAAATGGCCGATATTGGTCATGCAGGAGCCGATAAAGACTTCGTCGATCCTGTCGCCGGCGACTTCTGATAGAAGCTTCACATCATCGGGATCGTTGGGGCAGGCCAGGATCGGCTCCCGGATCTCGGAGAGGTCGACCTCGATGACCGCCGCGTACTCCGCCTTTTGGTCTCTCTTGAGGAGGATGGGCTTTTTGAGCCATTTTTTCGAGGCCTTTATTCGCTTCTTGAGCGTCGCCGCGCTTTCGTAGCCTTCTTCGATCATCTTTTCCATCAGTGCAATGTTGCTCCTCAAGTACCTGGCGACACTCCCCTCGTTGAGGGAGATAACCGCTCCGGCCGCCGACCTTTCAGCCGAGGCATTGGTCAGCTCGTAGGCTTGCTCGATAGTCAGGTCCTCCAGCCCTTCCATCTCCAGGATCCGGCCGTTGAAAACGTTCTTCTTTCCCTTCTTGGCCACGGTCAGAAGGCCTTGTTTAATGGCGAAATACGGGACGGCGTTGACGACATCCCGCAGCGTGATGCCGGGATTCAGCTTGCCTTTGAATTTCACCAAAACGGACTCGGGCATATCCAGCGGCATAAACCCCAAGGCTCCGGCAAAAGCGACAAGCCCGGAACCGGCAGGCAGGCTGAGTCCAAGAGGAAAACGCGTGTGGGAGTCGCCGCCCGTGCCCATGGTATCCGGCAATATGAGCCTGTTCAGCCAGGTATGGATAACGCCGTCGCCCGGCTTCAGAGCAACGCCTTTGCGGTCGATGATGAACTGCGGGAGCGTCTTGTGCATCTTCACGTCGGACGCCTTCGGATAGGCCGCCGTATGACAGAACGATTGCATGAACATCTCGGCCTGGAATTCGAGGCAGGCCAGCTCCTTGAGCTCTTCGACTGTCATCGGCCCCGTCGTATCCTGGGAACCGACAGTTGTCATCTTGGGCTCGCAGGCGGTTCCCGGCAGGATTCCTTTGCTGCCGCAGGCCTTCCCGACTATTTTTTGGGCTAAGGAGTATCCCTGCCCCCGCTTGGGTTTCGGGTTCTCGGGCAGGATGAATATCTCCACCTCGGGCAGTCCGAGGGCCTTGCGGGCTTTGCTGGTCAGAGCGCGGCCGATGATCAGGTTGAGGCGGCCCCCAGCCCGGTACTCATCCCTGATGGTAGGGGGCTTGAATTCAAATGCGGCAATCGTCTCCCCGGCTTCGTTCTTGATCAGGCCGGTCTTCGTCTCGATAGTGATGAGATCGCCTGTTTTTAACTTGCCCACGTCCGCCAGGAGCGGCAACCCGCCGGAATCCTCCGTTGTATTGAAGAATATCGGCGCGATCAAACCTCCGATGACCACCCCGCCCCGGCGTTTGTTCGGGATGAAGGGAATGTCCTCGCCGATATGCCACATTAAGGAGTTGCAGGCGGACTTTCTTGAAGAGCCTGTGCCGACGACATCCCCGACAAAAACAACATTGTGCCCTTCCTCGCGGAATTTCCTAATCGCGGCCTGCCCTCCGGGAAATCTCGTCTCGCCCATAGAAAGCGCGTGAAGAGGAATATCCGGCCGGCTCCAGGCATTTTTAGCCGGAGAAAAATCATCGGTGTTGATCTCGCCGTCGACCTTGAAGACCTTGAACGTAGATTCTTCCGGGATTGCCGGCCGGGCAAGGAACCATTTGCCATTGGCCCAGGACAGGAGGACTTCTTTGGCCAAAGGATTCGTCTTCGATTTCTCGGCAACCGTATCAAAAGCGCCATAGACAAGAATGGTCTGTTTTAAGGCTTTGGCAGCCTCAGGCGCCAGATCGGGGTCGTCGAGGCATTCAACAAGCGGACTGATGTTGTATCCGCCGAGCATCGTTCCCAGGACAAAAACAGCCTCTTTTTTTGAGACGACTGGAGAATGAACCAGGCCGCGGGCAACCTTGTCCAGCCATTCGGCCTTGACCTTGGCGGCCGGGTCGACGCCGGGCGCAACGCGGTTCTTCAGGAGGTTGAGCAGAAGCTCCTCCTTGCCTGCAGGCGGGTTTTCCAGGTGGCGACAGACCTCGGCGGTCTCATCCGGGTTCAGGGGCAAAGGGGGAATCCCTTGTTTTTGCCTTTCGCCTTCCTGTTTAAAATAGGATTCTAACATGATCATCACTCCGTTCGTTTAGAATTCCATAGAGCGCATAACCTGTATAAAATGTTTAGACACTTTTGTCAAAATCATTTTTGGAATCATCTCTAATTATGTGATCCTTATGATGTGGGCAGGAAGTCGCACTCGGCCCCCGCACCCCGGGGAACCAGTCCCGTCGGTTCCCCCCGTCAAGGCTCGGGTTTGGGTTCGTCAGCCC
>Ga0209253_10000018_pt1 | contig 99170 bp, 93 predicted proteins | sample FrelakmetBRP12BR_FD_187145 | JGI IMG/M metagenome (GOLD analysis project Ga0209253, IMG submission 187145) | Freshwater lake sediment microbial communities from the University of Notre Dame, USA, for methane emissions studies - BRP12 BR (SPAdes)... | ecosystem: Environmental > Aquatic >...
CCGGTCAATAATATTTTATCAAATTCGGTAACAGGTAAATTTGATATATAATAGACTGGATCTCCCAAATAAATCTTAATATCTCTTTCAATACGATCGATATTTGATTTGGTAATCTGATATATCTCAGGAACTTTCTCGATAATATACACTTCCGTGTGCTTCTCAATGTCTTGAATGACACTCTCCAAATACCCACTTTTAGATCCAAGGATAAGAATCTTGTCATTCTCTTCAATATCTAAAAGTTGAGCTATGATAGCACACATATGTGGAGCACCTGTGGTGCGAGTGAGGTCAATAGGTGCAGATTTTTGATCCCGATAAAACATTAACGGACGGTTATTATAAAACAATGCAAATATTTCCCCCAATACTTTCTTCACATCCTCCGTTTTAATATCTCCGTAGAGTTTTTTATTGGGAGGAAGAAGGGATATAATCATATCTTCTGTGATGAAATCTTCAATGCGAATATTCCTCATCGCCTGCATCACTCGAACATCGCTCAATAATTCGTTAACATTCATAGACTCGAGCATTTGATAGAGCAGTTCTGTGTTGGGTTCTTTAAATTCCGTTAGAATTTGTGTCAGATTCTCAATCATTTGATCCTCCCCCATCTTTTCCATCACACATTACATATTTATTATTTTATTTTTATTTTTATTTTTTCATAGAAAACAAGAAACAACTAAAAATTACGATCATCATGTCTGTGATTGGATTATTTTTTCAAATCGCAATAAGTAAATACAATAACGAGTTTTTAATCGTATGGATAGTGAAAATCCAACGTGGTCAGATATTAAATCAATAACTATGACTCGAGACGATTATTTTGCAGAATTTAAAGAGAAAGCTGAAATTAAATCGAATTTTGAATCCTACACGCTGAAAATGAAAATTATTGGGGAAATTCGAACTCTTTTAAAAATTCATGATGAACATCTAAAAATTCTAGCAATAGGAGCTGGATGGTGTAAAGATTGCACTTCTAATATACCAAAACTGATTAAAATTGCAGATTCCTTGCCGTCAGAGAGAGTGCAATTACGATTACTATATGGGATTAGAGTTAATCCCTATCGGAAATCGGGTGAACCAATTTGGTCTAAAGAACATTCTCCCCCAGAAGCCTTCGATCCGAAATTCATGGTTACGAAAATTCCAATGATCTATTTCTTTAATAAAGCTGGGAAATTTTTGGGTAAAATTATTGAAAATCCAACTGAATACCCCACTATTGAAGAATGCATTTTATCATTTCTAAAAGAACATTCTTAATGGATCATATTTTGAGGTAATGATCTACCTGATCTTAGGTTCATTCTAGTAATTTGTAATGGGGCGCATGGAACAAAGCGGAATTTCTAAAGAAAAAAAGAGATATGAAATACTTATTCTTCTAATTCATCCCGAACGAGTTCGGTTAGAGTTCTAAACTTTACAGCATCCGGCAAAGGTCCAATAACCTTCAGTTCATTGTTCATATAAGCTTGTGTAGCATCAATTTCTCCAGAGAAGATACCGACTGCTGTGTCTGCATCGAATTCTAAAGTGACATCGGGTTCAGCTGTATTCCCTGGACCAGTCGTGAATTTTCCACTAGATATTTTCATCCATAAATTAGTAGCACCATCGATTGAAAACTGGAATGTACGATCCCAACCTTCCACTTCCTCTTGTACTTCTTCATTCTCGTTGCAAATCTGAACAAACAGCTTCATATAATCCGGTATGTCCTTTGGTGTCAATGAGCCTTCGTCTACTTTTTCTGCTAGTTTTTCTTTTAATTTTTCATCAACCATGTTAATTACCTGTAACAGTAAATAATACGTTATGTATCATAATTACGTTATCCATCATAGATTTAAATTTTGCCGAAAATAGGTTATATAACCTACTGGATTTCCGATCCATCGAGAAAAAAGCAATTTCTACCAAAGGCTTTCTTTAAGCTTATTAATGGAGCGTATTTTTATTTTAGATACATCCGTGTTTAGGCGTTTTTCCAGTACAGCCTTAATGAGTTCAATTTCGTAATTTGAGACTTTTTTTTGCATAAACTGCTTTTTGAACTGCTCTTTTAAATCGTCTTCATATACAACCTCTTTTTTCAAGAGCATTTCACCGATAAAGGTTAGTTTTCGGAAAAATATAGTTAATAATTGCTGGAATACTACCTTTTGCTGGGAAAAACTATCTAATTCCAAAACACGATTCAGCAAATTTTCTTCGATCTCAAATTTATTAATCTCCCATGGACAAATAAGGATGTACCCCTCTTGATCTATTACCAAGCAGTTTTGATTTTCTGGAAGCGTATTAATCTCTTTCCTACTAATCATTTGGATTCCTTTAGTATTTTTAAAAAAACCTGGGAATAGACCATTGAGAGTTCCGTTGATAGCTTCATCCATTTGTTTATCTTCAACAGGTTGAACCATGATGATGGGAATATCTAAGATTAAAGCGTGCAACACATTTAGGGTAGCATACTCTCCAACCATTCCAACGAAATCTTTGAGTGTTAAGAGTTGTTGTTTTTTTTCATGTTTGATGGAAGGAATTTGATAATCAATAGTTTCGTAAGATCGGATCACACCTTTTTTATCAACGTAAATAACAAACTGATGATCATTACATACACTTCCTTTGTGGATTTGGATTTTGAGTGCGCCAAATGATTTATTATCAAACACATAACTAGGTATACTGATGATTTTGGAGTTTTCACACAAGGGACATTTTACTTGCAATGAAATTTCGGTTACTTCTACCATTCCTTTCTATCACCCGGATATGGAAGTGTATAGTAAAATAATGTTACTAATCCTAAATGCTGTTGCATTTGCATTAGATATACATAAAAATTAAACGCTGTTCATTCGAATACCGACTAAAATTTATAATAACGGATTCCTGTTTCTCGAAATCCCATCCCTTTGATCAATTTGTAACTCCCCAAATTTTCTTTATAAACTTCACAATGAAGCTCGTTCACTCCTGCTTTCTTAAAATAAGACCAAGATGCAATTCCGAGTGTGGTTCCTACTCCCCGTTTTTGCCATTCGGGTAATGTACCTAATCCGCTAATATAACCTATTTTTTTCCCATTCTCATTTATTTCGAAATCGATAATGATGAATCCAGCATCTACTCCCCAAATCTGAGCGATTAAAATTATGGTTTGGTTATAATCAAAGATCATTTCCATATCTTCTCCTTTCATAGGACTATAGGGATCATCTGCCGAAAGAAATGAGCGATTATATAACTGCGTTAACAGCGAGATTTCTTCTCGGATTGCTTTTCGTATTTTTACCTGGCTGGATATTCTTTTATGGAGTTTTTCCTCGAACTCGGGAGTGAAATTTTCTTCCCCCAACACCATCTGGACATAGGGATATCCCTCTGGGGGAGGTGAAAGTCGAACGTTTGTTGAGATAGAATGGATTTTATCGTCCTCTTCCTCCTCAAAACTAAATGTTGGCATGGAAAAATATCTTCGAATTTGTTCTCGTTTAAGAGATTTATTCCGTGATGAATTCTGTGAGCTCATGAGTTAAGATTCCTTCGGATTTGATGTTTTATATGTTTTCGCACTAGTTTATCCCTCTAAAAGAAAAATCCAACCCGTTTTTTTCCCATCCCTTGGATATACGATGGTTCTCCACAGTTAGGACATCGATTATCCACCGAAAGATTAATTTTAGAGATGGCGTATCCAGTACGTTCGATTAGGAGCTCATTACAATGATAACATATCGTGTTATTTCCAAGTGAACTTTGTACATTTCCAATATATACAAAGTAAAGACCAGCAATTTTTGCGATTTTATAAGCATTTTCCAGAGTGTTAATAGGTGTACGAGTATGGTTTTGCATCTTATAGTCTGGATGGTATGCGGAAAAATGTATGGGAGTATCAGGTCCTAAATGTGATACTATCCATTCGCACATGGATTGAATTTCTTTGGGATTGTCATTTTCTTGAGGGATGATGAGATTGGTAATTTCAATATGCATTCCATGAGATTTCCAGTATTCTGCAGTATCTAATACGGGTTGAAGAGCGTTTACTTTAACGATATTCTGATAGAATGCATCCGTAAATGCTTTAAAATCGATATTCGCTGCATCTATTACTTTTACTAGATCTTTCGAAGCCTCAGGAGTAGAATAACCATTTGTTACTAGTACATTTTTAATAGTCTCACGATGAGCTAATTCTGCAACATCGATCACATATTCATGCCAAATTGTTGGTTCATTATAGGTAAATGCAAGTAAGTTGCAATCAGAGCGTCTCACACTATCTACTAATGCTTTAGGAGGTATGGAAAGTAATTCGAAGGAATTACCATGATGCCCTGCATCATCGCATATTGCCATAGTACCGTTCTCATTCGGATAGCATTGCGAAATAGACCAGTTCTGACACATTGTACAGTGAAAATTGCATCCCACAGATGCGATAGAATATATGGAATGTCCCGGGTAAAAGTTATATAACGGTTTTTTTTCAACCGGATCAATCGAACCACGAGAAATAAGTGAACCATATATCAACGTATACAAAGTTCCCCCTTCATTCATGCGCGTAGTGCAATTACCCCGCTGCCCATCCTTTATCACACATCTACGTGCACATACATTGCATTGAACTTTCTTATCTTCTAATTTTTGGTATAAAACAGCTTCTTTTTTCATATATCCACCGATATGAAACTATATTTCACTATTTATCTTATACTAAATTGATCTTTAACACTTTATTAAGACCTATGCCTATTTCGAACATAGATGTGACACCATGCCACAGAAGAGTAAAGAAGAAAAAAAGAGATTTGAACTTATTACGAAAATTCGGAAAGAAATTGATGCATTTCCAAGAATAAAAAGGGGATACAGCAAAGAACAAGAGGAATTGATTGATTTACACATAACATTGGGCTACTTATATTCAGATCTTCCTCGTTTTTATGATCAATCCTTACTGGAATTTTCAATTGCTTTATCTTTAAGCGAGGAATTGAGAGATAGATCAAAACAAGCACATATCAATGGAATTATTGCGTCCATGCATCTAGTGAGATTAAATTACTCTCAAGCTATTTTTTATTATGAAAACTCCATAGAACTCCTTCAAACCGATACTTTCAATAAAGAAATGATGATAGCAAAAAAAGGCTTAGGCATCGCTTACTTAAGATCAGGACAAAGTGATTCTGCCATCACCCGATTAACCGAAGCAGCTGAGATATGTGTAGAACTGGGGGATGCTAATAATTACATGGAAATCATCACAATTTTGCATACTCATTTTAAAAAACAAGGAAAATGGGATATGGTAATTCTTTTAGAGGAAAAAGCATTGAAAATTCTTTTTGATATGGGAGTAGACGAAGAAATATCTCGTTCTTACATGGATCTTGGGATAGCATATACAAATTTAAAAAAATATGATTATTCTTTAACAAATTTTAAACACGCGGTGAATTATGCCATTAAAACAGAAAATAACTTGTTAATCTATCAAGGTATCCTTCTTGTTGCAGAAACCCTTTTCCACTTACGTGATATTCTCGGAGCAAAAAAAGAGTACTTTCAAGCCCTTTCAATGGCTGTCTATCTAGGTTGGAAAGATGAAATTAAGAAAACAAAAATGGTACTTCTCACCTTAGGAGCCTCAGAACAAGAAATAACTGATGCTGAGGATATAGGAAAAAAGGAAATGGAAAAATCATAGATATTTTTTCAATTCAGCTAAAATATTTTGCTCCAGACGTTCATTTGTTAAACCCTTTATCTTTAATGAAGCAAAACCATCCTTCATTAATTGTTCAATACCATCTTTTTTAAGTAAATTGACCTTCTCAATCGTGAATTCAAAATTACTCCGCGTTTTCATGTCATCTTCGATAATTTCTGCTAATTTTTTACTCATTTCTACAAAACCTTCACTGAGAGGCGTAATTGTTAAATTATTGTCCACAAAACCGGGAAATGCAAAAATTATTCGTTCATTTCCTCGCTTGTCTTTTAATACTGCTGCATATACCGGCATGAAGACTCGAATTACGGGAGTGGAGATATTTGAGATCCGATCTTCTAAGCCCCATTTTAAAATCGTATGTTTATCCTTGTCACAAGCATCCATCTTCTTTGTAATTATAGATTGAATATCCTTTAATTCAGAGGTTAGTTTTCTTTGATATTCCTCCAATTCTTTTATTCGAATCTCTTTTTCGTCGGTTAAACGCTTTATTCGAGCATTTCGTTCAGAAAGATTCTTCTTTAGCTCAAATTCCTTATCCTTATATTCTGTTTGTATCCGTTTATCTATCTGTTCGATTTCTACGGATTTTTCTTGAATTTTTTGACGCAATACCTCGATTTTTACTCCAATCTCGTGCTTTGATTTTTCTAAAACCTCAAGATGTTTTGCAGCAGAAAGTATCGCGCGATCTACGGGTTGTTTCTTAAAATAATCCGTATCCAGAAACATTTTTAATCCTTGGGAGGTGTTAAGCAACATCTCATTGATAGGGAAGAAAAAACCTCCCACCTTTTCCAAGATTGTTTTTTTCTCTTGGAGACTTACAATATCTAAATGATTACGTAACTGCTTTAAGCTGTTTTCAACACTTTCTGGTGTAATCGAATTTTGTTCCTTAGCGATTTCTGCTTTAAATCGTAATTCTTCATCTTTACTTTGCACCCGTAAATTGGTTTGCCATTCTTCAAAAGGTTTTTCCAGTAAGTTTTTCAAATCATTCCAACGAATCTTGTCTCCATTTGCTTCTTTAATGTAATATCTGAATAATTCTGATAATTCTAAAGCCTTTTCTACGGAATATTTACTTTCCAATAAACTATAATCTGCTAAAGATTCAACACGCATCAAACTGATGATTTTTGAAAAACCATCTATAATTCCGGGATTCATTAATCCCTCGATGAATATATCCTTATATTCCTCTGTTTCTTCCTCTTTAATTTCACCCAATTTGAATTTACGTCCTTTTTCCGTATAAAGAACTATATCACGAATTAATTCCAAGATTTCATTCTGTGTCCGGTTCTCAATGTTCCTCAGAATATGCCCAATAATAGCCTGACGAGGAGGATTATTAATTTTGAAACGTAAATTACATATTCCGACATCGTCAAATACAATATGGGTGGAAGGATCTCCCGTTACAAAAATCAACGGCCAAGCTAACCTTGAGAAACTAGTAATACTTTCATCACCTTTTTTCTGATCAATGAGCATTTTTAACCCAATTACATAATCTCCAGGGGAATCTATCAGAGGACCGGTGTTAGACTTCATAAAAGGAAGAAATTTTTGGCTACCATGAATCGACATTTTTACCTATTACTCCAGTTGTTTAAAATGAAAAGAAGAAACTGTTGTTGTTTTTTAGTCCCTTTTATTTGAAATAGAAAAAAGAAGGTAAATGTCTTTTTTTTTTTCAACTCAATTTTTTCGAAACTTCCTAAAAAAGAAAACTGGCTAGGGTTGGAGAATGAAATTTGCTATAGCCAACAGCAGCAATCCAGTCAAGATTATCAATGGAGGAACAAAAGCTTGGATCAACATGTTTCCCCCAAATTTGAGTAATGGTTGAACAGATCGTCCAATATAGTAGATAATGAATCCTAATCCATTCAAGATAGAAGATTTTCGAATTATTCCAACAGATTTTGCAGCCAAATAGAAAAAGAGTAATGGTAAAGCAAAGTTCAAAATTGGCAGTATAATATAATTCAAGTAAAATAGTCCAACTGGATACTGATCTCCAAAAATTGGTGAAGGTATTATTTCGACTGGGACTTCAATCTGTAATACATCAGTGTAGTATTTGGGATCCACTATATATTCTGGTGGTAACCATAAAATCAGTGAAGCAATAACAATTACCACTCCAGGAAGGATATACGCCATGGATTTATGAAGATTTGTCTCTTTTGTAAAAAGTAGTGTAGATAGGATTCCAACCACCATTGCTGCAGCAAGCCATCCTGTAAATGATGCAAGTCGATAGATAACAATGGGTAGAGTAAAACCATAATATTCGATATAAGTTTTCCAAATTGGCATGTAAAAATCGTATACAATAAAGAATCCTCTACTTACCAATAAAAACAAGAAGAATAATGCAAAATAAAACCAGTATAATTTCCCTGTTTTTCTAAATCGAATGAACATGAAATAACAGAACAACAAGAACTCGTATCCCATAATTACAAAGAATAGTGCCAAAGAGAGTGAATCTACCACAGATAAAAATGGTGTATTAATCGGGTGTTGTAGGATCATTGTTTTCACCTATTTTATATATCATTTATCTTTAATCTTTTATCTTTTATCTTTAGAGATTTGCATAAAATAAAGTGGATAATCGAAAATGATCGAACGAAATAGTTTAAATTTCAAATTAAATAAGCCTAATCCATATAGGGAATACTAAAGTGTAGCATCGTTAGATTTACATAATCCATAGATGAAACGGAAATCGGAGTTAATCCAGTTTGAAAATAAAAATTCACGAGTCTCTTGCTATTATCGGTCTTTGTTTGCTAATAGCAGGAAATATCTTTATATTCTATACTAATTCTAATACTAATGTAGATTTATCTGAAAAAGCTCCTAGTACTTCTATGGGGTCGGATTTAAGTCCATTTTTTGACCACCTAGAAGAAGATGTGGAATTGTATTTACAACTCAATAATAGTATCGACGGTTATGATGCAGATTTCTTTTATCATGCGTTTACTAACAATCCCGATTTTACTATAACGAATACTACCCATTATGCAACCGATTTAATCTACTTCTTAATGGGATTTGCGCCTACAGTGGCGAATTTGGATACAATAGATTATGCAGAAACGCCTTTATGGGATGCGACTAACGGTGGTTTTTACTCAGAAATGGATAGCTCTCTGACAACCGTGTCCTCAGAAAAAAAAGCTTTTGACAATTTGTTGTATATTCTTTCTCTGATTGAAGGAAAACAATATGCTACTGATCAAAGCTCGCTAATTAGCAAAATTACAATGCAATGGGGCGATACAGTTGATGAATTTTGGGATGATACTAATAACGCTTTTAACCACTCAAACGCAGCCTTACTCAAAAGATATTCTGCAGATAATTTTCTTGCTGTAATAGTTGCATTTTCCATATACAGATCCTCCTTGTTCACATCAACTTTTCGAAACAATGCAAAACTCTATGGCGTCGATATAATGACTGCATTTAACACTGCGATGTATGATGGCATAAATGGTCAAGAAAGCTTCTATAATACCAGTAACTTGGATAATACAATTGGGAGTAACAGTAAGAATAAGAACCTATTCACTAATGCATTAGGGATTTTAGCATTATTAGAATGGAATATTATAAATGGTTACGAAAAGAATTCAATAGAAGTGTTAAAAGCAGAAAAGATCTGGCGATTTTTAAATAACAAACTCTATGATGGGGGATATAATCTTTATATCCACGAAACTAATGTGAATGGAACCATTCCTATTGTTCCAGATGGCGCAAATATGTATCTTCTAGAAAATGCTTGGATGCTTAAAGCAACCCTAGAATTGTTCAAACATACGGGAAACACCACGTATTATGAGAAAGCTCTGGATCACTTCGGTGGAATAGAAGAAAACCTTTATGATTCTGTCAATTATGGATATACCTCATTATTTGGATCTAGTGAGAAAAGCATGGATAGTTATGGAATGCTACTTTATAGCGTGTATGATTTTCACGATATTTTTACACAATCCCAGATTTCAATCACGCTCAACCAGTCGGAGTATATTTATCAAGTTGATACCCAAATGAATTTTTCTCTATCCTTTAATATCAAAATGCAATTTTCATATCCAATCATAAGTCAGTCATGGAGTATATCAGCTCCTATTATTAATGCAGATATAACTTATATATTGCGATATACCGAGAATAACACTATCGTGAGTACTGATACTGCTATGACAAATGGAACTGGTCAAGATGTATTCTTGTACGATTTATCTGCATTAAGTTCGGTTTATGATTATAAATTGAACATACGGTGCAACAAAACCGGATATGATGTAGGAATTTTAACAACCGATGTACCATTATCTGCTGGTATTGAAATTGTCGAAACTTCAAAGCTATATGATACCTTACACCAAGGAGATACGGTGCAATTAAAAATCATTTATACAAGTTCTCTACCAAATGACCTCAATGCTATCACCAAAACTTCAGGAGTTAATTTCATAGAAGAATCAAGCCTTCGACATATAATTACACGAGAAGATGAAATTGATGGAAAAACAGAAAGTTTGGTTGTTGTAAACATATCTGCTCGTGAAGATGCAGAACTAGGTCCTCAGTTCTTAGACATTATCGTATTGAATAATTTCTCTGTACCGATCTTTTTGGAAAAAATTGAATTGGATATGTTCTCAGTTGTGGAGGTGTCCTCCATTTTTATCAGTCAGTACTTAGTGAATTTTACTCCCACAAATTTGCAGTTTACATTTTTCAATCATCGTAGCATGGAAAATGAAAATGTATCAGTTGAAGTGAATGGTACTGCTTTTGTATATTCCAATACGACTATTATTGATCTACTCCCTCTTGTTGAAAAATCTGTGTCCATCCCCCTTATTCCCAATAATAAAGCCAAAATGGGAGTTCTGGCCTTTAAGATTACCGTATGGAGAGATTACACGGTTATTTTCCATCAAGAATTCACTATCCTTGCAGTTCCAGAAATAGAAATCCTAGTATTATATTCCGATCAATTACAAATCCTTCAGGGACAAACTCCTTCGATAACAGTGCGTATACAGAATTATAATTCTTCGGCAAAACAGATTAGAATACTGTCTAATGGAGATTTAATTACAGAGAAAACTATCCCTACCGGAGAAACCGGTTTTCTCGTAGAACTGGGAAGACCAATACGCAATCCATATAATATTGGAGAGGAGACTTATGAATTAACAATTCTGGATGGCACGGGAGAAATATTGGCGACTAAAGTAATAATGGTAAACGTGAAACCATCTACTCTAAATATATTCCTATTTTATGTAATACCTATCCTCATCCCAGTAGGAATAATTGTCTATTTCAAATATAAGGAATTTGAACAAATTAAACGATCGAAGTAAAAAGTGAGAATACATGCAGAAAAAGAGCATAACCTACACCTTTCTGTTAATGGGATTATTAATAGTACTCGGAAGTATTTGGGAAATGAACAATTCCTCTCAAATCCAGATACCCATCTCTATCGTACCATTTAGTGCTGACATAAAAAACTCCACGATTACATACTCTTCACAAGTACAGAGAGTTGTCGACCCTTTCACTGTGAGAGTTGATTTATCGAGCTATAATCCAGATGCCAACGTAGTAGATCTAACGATATTTTACTCCAATGCAACTGTTACGAACTATACTATGGCAGAAACCTCTGATATCTGGTCAAGAACTATATATTTCGACTATCAAGCTCCATTAGGGGATCAAAACTTTCAGTTATCTGCTTATAATGGAGGATTATTGTTAAATCAAAGCGTACTTCAACCCTTTAAAATACTGAATGCTGTCCCACGTATGGGATTTGATTTATCCAATACAGTAATCCAAAGAAACCAGTCCATATTCTTTAATATCACTCCTACGGATCCTGAAAATCCATTGCATGAAATCACATGGTCATGGCAGATTCTTTTTGGAGTTGTTGAAATAAAATCGTCTGCTGGTAGTAAACAAATAACCAATCTGTCCCACTTTTTCCCGGCATCAACAACTAACAGTCGATTAGGGCAATATACCATTAAAGGGCTTATTTCTGACAAAAATGGAGCCACCACAACCAGTTATACTTATTTCACTCTCCAAAACAATGTTCCTGTCATTAGTGCCACCAATATTACGTTCCCAGGAGAACTGACTTCCACTCAACTATTTCGTCAAATTGAATCCTTTAATCTCAAGGTGAATGTTTCCGATGTGGAAGTGGAAGCTGATGATATAAATCTCCGTGTGTATCTCCACAGTCCATATGGAGATAGGTTGGATGTTACTAGCCGAATGCAGCGATCCTCTCCATGGGAATTTGTAGGAAATATCAGTGTATCAAAATCCAATCCGATTGGGGAATATACCTGTGAAATTCTAGCCTATGAAACCATCAACACAATCGAATACAATACATCGAAAACATTTGATTTTACTGTAGTTAATAATCTACCCAACCCGAATAATATCAGCTACACAATAAATGATAATATTCCTACAGGAGTGGGATTACGTATCAAGGAATTTGAAGATATAACCTTCAAAATCAATGTTACCGATGTCGATATTGAGGGTATTGAGGTTATTCGAATCCATTTACTCCCACAAGATGATGGAGAGGAAATCATCTTTTATTTTGACAATCCCCCCAATAATTTTTTGGAATATTCCATACGAGCATACGATTTACCAAATGGGCAGTGGATAACGTGGATCTATGTAGTTGATACAGACGGGACAGAAACACATGCAGCAGTTTCCTATTCCTTTGATATCTTACCAGATCAATTTAGTAAGGTACTTCCATGGATTATGTTAGTGATAGGTGCAATCGTAGCATTTGGTTTGTCAATGGCAGTGTTGGGAACAAAATATGTATCCATAAAGAGAAATTTTGACAATCTTTTATCCCGTTCAGGGGAATACAAGAAACCCGAAACTGTTTCCAAGAAAATAAAAGAAATTGAAACGAAAGATACCGTTTCGGAACCAATAACACCAGCTGCACCACAAAAAAGCGAATCCTTGACGAAAAAGCACGAACTATTCCGCAAAATTAAGAAGAAATAAAGATACTTAAGCTTATTCAGATAGGATTTCTTTTAAGTTAAATTTAATTTTTCCTAATTTTCCCTCATAATTTCCTGCTGTTATTTTTATAATATGAGAGTAATTGCATAATTCCTGAATTCCATATTTAATTGCCTTTTTTATGCGATCTTCAGAAAATCCATTAAGCACAAATTCGTATCCAGTTACAGCATGTTTGGGAACCTTACTATCAATAATTTTCTCACGAAGTGCAGGAATTAGAGATAGGTTTGTAGAAGCAGTTAAGAATTTATATTTGGATCCGATTTTACTAGGACTTCGAACAAATCCTCCGGGGAATGGTAAAACAACTCCCTCCACTTCCTTCATTTTTGTAGCTGCTTTCTGACATGCTTCTATCGCACCCTTCGGATCAGTGGAAAATACCATAAAATTTCCTCCCGCAACTATTTTAGTTACTTTGAATGATTCTTGCACTCGGAAATGTCCGTCCATTACTGGTATTTTCCAGAGTGAGATCAATCCACCTTTCCAAGTAATCTCATCCTTTTCTTCGAACCCATCTCCAAAAAACTTGAGTTTGTAACCAGTTTTTACTTCAAATGTTTTTTCACATAAAGCATCTTCCGGAAACCAATCAAAACACGAACTGGTTGCACTCGTTAAAACACATTGCCCAATACGGTTAAGCAAAACTGTATCTGCTTTATCTTTACCTTGCACACAAAATATTACAGAAACTCCCGGTCGATGATCGGGGGAGCGTTCAGGATCGACATATGTATCTATACCCGCTTCACAATCACAATGTATAGTAGATGTAGCATATCCTATGGTATTTAATGCCGCAGTTTTTGCTAATTCTATGGTATCTGCAGTGATTAAAATACGAGATCCGTATAAATTGAATCCTTCTGCAAAAGTTTCCTCTATTTCCACATGTTTTAATTTCATGGTAGTACCAATTCTATTTTTTTTAATTAACTCATATCTTTTTCTAATTTAAATAAACCACAACCAAATTGAGAGGATAGAATTAAAAAACAAGCTTGATAATTCCTCAAATCCCAATTAAAAGGCTAATGGGTTACCATTTATCCGATTTTTCTCTTTTTTTTCGTTTACATACGGATTAAATTTTTAGGAACAAATAATCAATATTCTTTTAATGAAGACTCTCCTTTTCGGACCAGCAAATGCTGGAAAAACCTCATTGATGCAAACAGCTTGTTCAGGTTATGCTTTTGTAAAAGTTAGCGATTTAAAACCAACGAAAGGAATCTCTCGTGAGAATTTCATTTTTCGAGGACTTCTTGAACTTACAATTTGGGATGCAGGCGGACAAGCAAGTTATTTGCAGAAATATTTTTCCGACCAAAGGGATGTGATTTTTTCAGAAGTACAAATCCCAATCTTTATGGTCGATTCCACTGTAATTGATCCCCTCGTTAAGGAGATTTTTGATAATTTTTTAAAAGCATTGATTGAGTTTTCCCCGGAAATAGCGAAAATTTACGTTTTGCTGAATAAAATCGATCTAGATGATTCTAGGGAAGATGAGTTGTATGAACTATTGGTTAAGGATTTGGAAAAGAGCATTAGGGAAAAATGTGAATTCACGCCTGTTTCCGTAAAAACAGGATCCGCCCAACATCGACTAATCGAAATATTGGATACCTGTATTCAGAAATCGCAACTTAAAACTAAAAAATTGAATGATATTCGCTTAATATTGGAAAAACTCAAACATGAATTGCACCTTGATATAATTTTGTTCAATCTTCCGGATGGATTAGTGGTTTCGTCCACATTTGGAGAATTCGAAGTAGAACCGCTAAAATATATGAAGTTGGAATTGGGCTCGTTAGAATCCAACATTCATTCTGTTTTTTCGAAAATAGTAAAATTAAAAGATGCTTCTGATGATCACTCCCCCATCGACCTTTCCTTGCTTGTATATGAATCCTTATCCCATCTCGTACTTGTGAAAGATTTTATGGAAACTGCAGTGATGGTATTTTTCTGTGATAAGAATTATACAATCATTCCCGATGTACTAAAGATTTTCACCACAAAAAATGAGGATTTGGAAAAACTCCGAAATTTAATCAAATCCCGGCGTCTTTAATTATTCTTCTACGGGGATTTTAATTAATGAATATACATCATACCCTTTTAATTTCTCTCGTCCATGCAAGTTACCCGTTAGTTCGATAACAAATGTTACTCCTTTCACAATTCCTCCTGCTTTCTCCACTAATTTGCATGCTGCTTTAGCTGTTCCACCCGTTGCTAAGAGATCATCTAAAACTAGTACATGATCTCCCTTTTGAATTGCATCAATATGCATATGGATAGAATCTGTTCCATATTCTAATTCATAGGTTTCACTTATGGTAGTATATGGTAGTTTTCCTGGTTTCCGAATAAGAATAAAACCCGCACCAAGAAGATAGGCAACAACTCCTCCGAATACATATCCTCGGGCTTCTATTGCAGCAACTTTCGTAATATTTTGCCGTTTGTAATAATTTGCAATTCTATCGCATGATTCTTTGAAAGGAGCATATTCCTTACACAAAGTTGTAATGTCTTTAAATTGAATTCCTTGTTTTGGCCAATTTGGCACATTTCGGATATGTTTTAACAGATCCATTAAAATATCGCCCCATTGAGTGAGTTCTTACAATCACATGTACGATCGGTGGGTATCTTGGGGATAGAGTTTTCGAGAAGCTTTTTCAGGTTAGTAGCGTTTGTTTTCATAGTTTCTACCACTTCTTCAATAGATACAGCTAGTTTATGAATAGGACCAGCACACTTAGTGCAAGTTTTACCAAACTCGACAACCCCACATTTATCACACTTTGCAGCCCATACGTCAAGGTCGGTTACCATCGCAATTGTGGAGTAACACATAGCTTGTTCTGCTGCCAGAACGACTTCGGGATAGCAAGTCATCCCAATCACATCTCCTGCCCACATACGGAATACTTTACTTTCTGCCCTAGTAGAAAATCGAGGCCCTTCAATACAAACATAAGTACCTCCTTTTATTATAGGAATTTCCTGCTTCTTTCCCACCGAATAGAATATATCATTCATTATATCACAGAATGGGTCAGATTGGGAAATATGACACACTTTTCCCCCTTCATAAAACGTACTAACACGTGCCTTAGTTCTGTCAATGTATTGGTCGCAAATCACGAAATCTCCCTTAACTAGCTCCTTTCTTAGACTACCTACTGCTGATGGGCTGATAATTCGTTGTACACCTATCGATCTTAATGCCCAGATGTTCGCACGAAAATTCAGCATATGTGGAGGAATCGTATGATCCTTACCATGACGGGGGAGAAATGCAACCTTCTTCCCTTTGAAATATCCAATACTTATTAAATCACTTGGTGCACCATATGGAGTATAAATTTTAATTCGATTCTCATCTTCAAGGGAAATGTCGCTTCCAGTACCCCCTATTATCCCTATTTCCGCACTTTGTATAGACATATTTGTACCTATTTTTTCTATATACAAATACTTCGACATAGAGCCTAAAAAATGATTCTAAAGAGGAAAATTAATTAGTTTTGAATAATTGATCGAGCACATGCGTATATCCTTTCTTGGCTCTTGCAGAGAAGTTGGAAGATCTGCAGTATTAGTGGAGTCTGAGCAAAACGATGACCGTATTCTATTAGATTACGGAATAAAAATGGATGGGAGTGAAGAAAACTTTCCAAGTCATATTCGGGGAAGGGATCTAACTGCGATAGTAGTGACACATGCCCATATTGATCATGTGGGAGGTGTACCGATATTTTTTATTTCTGGCTCAGTCCCCTTGTTCATGACACGACTCACGCAAGACATTTCGGATGTTTTACTAAGAGATATGATCGAAATTGCTCGAAATAATTCTAATACTGATTTATTATTTGATACAGAAGTCTTGGGAAGGATGCATCGCCATACTCGGACTCTTCGCTACGGCGAACGGATTAAAGTGGGAAAAGGATCTCATATTACTCTATTTAGTAATGGACACATTCCCGGTAGTGCGATGGTTTACGTGGAGATGGATGATCAAGCAATGCTATATACTTCTGATATGAATTCGAATCAAACACAATTAATGAAACCGGTAGAACCATTAATCCAACAGATAGATGCGCTTGTAATAGAAAGTACCTATGGAACCACCGATCATCCCCCTCGAACTGAAGTGGAACAGCAATTCATTGAAAAAGTTATGGAAATACTTGAGAGTGGCGGCACAGTGTTAGTTCCAGCCTTTGGCGTATCCCGTAGTCAAGAAATCTTGATGGTTCTTCATAAGTATATTGATAGCAATAAATATCCGATCTATGTGGATGGTATGGCGCGGAAAATCGGTCATATTTATAAACGGTATCGGACAAATTTCCGTTCTTATGGCGAAATGAAAACTTCACTCGAAAAGAGCATTTATATTTCTCGAGAAAACACTTTTGAGCAACGTCAAGAAGTAAAACAGTCTAATGGAGTAATTGTTGCTCCTTCAGGTATGTTAAAGGGGGGAACTGCTCGAATGTATGCAGAAGCCATTATCAAAGATCCAAATTCTGCAATTTTGCTAGTTAGTTATCAGATTCCTGGAACTCCCGGGGATGTTCTCCTCAATAATCAAAAATACATGTTTAATAATAAGGATGAACAGGAGAAAATAGCGTGCGAGGTTCTAAAGTTTGATTTTTCATCGCATTCTGGAAAGACTCAATTAATTGATTTCACACTTCGGTCTAACTTCAGAGATTCGAATAAACGGGTATTTGCGGTTCATGGAGAAGAAGAAGTAGCACTATCCCTTGTGAACGACATGAATCAACTGGGATTGAATGCAACCGCACCCAAACAAGGGGAATCCTTCAAAATCTAATGAACTGGGATTTTTTGATGAAAAATCCATCTACTACTCAACATTCTATCCATTCTGCTCCTCCAACTGGAAGGATCCTTGTAAAGCTTATAAGTACTTCTTTGTGGGGATTTTTTGAGACTTTGATTCTCAATATGGTTCATTTTATCGATAGGCATCTATGGGCTGATTTTCATACTCGATTTATGCGTCTCATTCACAATAAATTTGGAGGAATTGTAACACCTTTTGACGTATCTTTAGAAATCAATTCCCTAAAAAGAGATTGGAGAAATAGGACTCCTTATACCAGCTATCGTTCAATAAATGGACAGGAGTATTTGGAAAAAGGACATTTAACAATCTTGCCCACCCAAGAGATATTTAATTTACTTATTCGTTCTAATATGAATCCCTCGGTATCTATTTGCTATTGCCGGGATCAAATGAAAAAGCACGGACACCAATGTGAATTAAACGCCCCATTGCGAACGTGTTTAACTCTGAGATTACCTCAATCAATTTCATCAATCCGAACCTCCTCCCCTCGACTCAATGAAGAGCATCAAAAAGCGCTCTATAAATTACTGATGAATTGTGAACAGATCGGATTAGTACACCAAGTTGTTTTTTATGAGAAATATAATTCCTATGTCGTCTGTAACTGCTGTTTTGATTGTTGCGAGATTCTTGCTCCTTTGTTTCACAGCATACAAGAAATTAAATATCATCAGAAAAAATTGGATAGAATTAAGTTATTGAAAGAAAAAGAACATTTGAATCGACTTACTATAATGGAAAAAATCGAATATAAAAAACTGCGCAATGCAAGGAATTATCATAGAAAAGGAGCTAGTTTAACTCCTACACCTCTTGTTGCTCAAAGTGCATTTATAGCAATTCAAAATGTAGTAGGGGAATGTATCAACTGCGGTAAATGTGTAAAATACTGCTATTTCGGGGCTCGGATCATGAAAGAGGGAAAACTTCATTATAATTCTAATTTGTGTTATGGATGTGGTTTATGTGTGTCGCGTTGTACCAACTCCGTGATTCAATTGAAAAAGCGTTCGAAAACTAAAGTAATGAGTCCGTTAGGTATAGGGATAAAACACACTCATTCCCATTATCCCTAAAGAAAAAAATACTCAAACTATTTGCCTAGAAACTTATTTTAAGATAGGAAAATTATATAGGCTTTCTTTTTTTTAAGTACATTAGAATAAAATGAGTATCCGAAGATTTCCCTCCAGAATCACCGAACGAAAGTTCCGTGCTAAGATTGACAAGAATACTTCCCTCACATTTATCGAGAAAGACTCAGGGATACAATGTATCATTAAAAAGGATCTGATTGATTATGACATGCATGTTTTTCCCTCCGAAGCACCAATAACATGTGATTATCTCAAAAAAGACATAGATCCCTTTGAAACTACTCTTGCAGATATCCAAATCCTCGAAAAAGAGGTTTTTCCCGTCGTTATTGCTATTCAAGAGATATTTGGAGAAGATAAGGTACCTCAATTGGGAAAAATTCGACTTGCAGTTGGAAGTAGTGAATCAGATTTCGTTACAGTTGATGAGAGTGAATTTGAAATTTATGATTTCCCACCAAGCATTCAAGGATTGGTGGAATTTTTAAATTCCAACCGAAAAGGAGTGATTGGTTTTTGTGATCGCGAATACCAACCTGAAAAAGGGAATTTAATGTTCTTTAGCGGGATCATTAAAAATCCTGATCAGAATCTCAAAATGGTGGAACTGAAAATCTTGTCCTCCTTGCATCAACGCGGCTTATACATGCAACAATATCATCAATACTATGGATTACAATTATACATTAATATTAAAGCCGATGAGATAGACGATCCATTCCTGGAATTATTAAAAACTCTTAATATTGATTGGGAACTCCTCTTTTTGAGAAGAGATTTATCCATGCAGAGTTGGACGGAAATTGAGTGTGAAAGGAACTCTATTAACCTAAAAAGTTATATTCGTACAAAGTATGATGCATTAGGCTATTTCGATGTCAATTCCATCATCCGCCTTGTCATTAAGAATGACTTGAGTTTTAAGATTGCTGATCATATTGCGGATTTATTAAATCGTGCTAAAATTCAACGAGAGGGTGGTCTTCCGAAAGAACATGATGAAAACATCGATAAAGCTGAAATTGCAGCTGCAGCTCAATTGGCCTGCGCATATTTTGGAGAAAACAAAAATATCCTTGTGTTCGATAAGGATGTGGATGTAAAAGAGATTGAAAAATTTACTAATGAACTTATTAATATCTAATTAACAACGAAACTTTTTTCTGGTCATGGAATATTCCATTAATGTGGTATTTTCTTTGGTTATTGAACATAAAATCTCAAAACTCTCACAATTCCTCACCAATAAGAAAGTTATTGTTGCATTTTCTGGTGGAGTAGACAGTACTTTATTATTACTACTTGCATGGAAATTTTCACTAAAAGTGATTCCCGTGTTTTTTTTTGGTCCCATATTTACAAAAGAAGAACTCAATCGGGCGTCGGAATTTTGCAAGATCCTTAAAATCCAGTTAGAAATCATTGATTTTAATCCTTTAAAAGAGAATGAATTCCGAATAAATCCCCCCAACCGCTGCTATTTTTGTAAAAAATACATAATGAAAGGTCTCCTTCAAGTTCAGAGGGAACTAAGATATGATATTATTGTAGAGGGAACAAATAATACTGATTTAGAACATACTCGACCCGGATTTGATGCGTTGCAGGAACTGGGGATCGTATCACCCTATGTGTCTTGTGGTATTTCTAAATCCGACATTATTCTATGCATTGAACACATCATTAGCCATCCTGAGTGGATAATTGGCTCTCAAACTTTAATAAGTGTCAATAAAATGACTGAATTCTTGAAAAACATAATAAAACTACCTTCGAATCCATGTTTATGCTCTAGAATTGATTATGGTGTAGAAATTACACAAAAGGATTTAGAACGCATAAATTTAGCTGAAAAATTTCTACGAGATACATTTCATATACCTATAGTACGAGTCCGTCTCCACGCTCATAATTTGGCACGAATTGAGATACTTCCCGGTCAAATCAATAATATTTTGACACCCGAAACTTCACATCGCATCGTAGAAAATTTTAAAGATTTGGGATTTACCTTTGTAACAGTAGATTTGGAGGGTTTTCGTAGCGGAAGTCTTGATGCCCCCTAAACAATAGATTTAAATGTATCATCATCGACAAATAGATTGGTCTCCACCGGTTAATTTTCCCCAATTTCTTTATTTCAATAACTCCCCCCAATTTCCGGTGGAGACGTCCTCATTAATGAATTCCCACTAAAAAAATGTATCAAGACCTTTTGATTTTTTCCTTGGAGATTTTAGTTTTTCATCATCTATTGAAGGTGGAGTTGTATCCTTTTCCTTGGTTTTTTTTTTTGTTTTTTTTGGAATAGCTGATGCTATATTATCAAAACCCTCCCCCAATTGGATTTGAATTTGCTGGTCCAAAATGGATAGAAATTGTCGGATGAGTTCTTTAGGTATAAAAGCACCTGCAGCTAGGGGATGTCCTCCTCCTTTTGATTTTAAGTCCAATGAAGTGCAAGTATTTCGAATTGCTTGGGATAAATCTACTCCCTTTTCCACTAATTCTTGCGAGCATCGTGCACTGACTTTATAATTCTCTTTACCAGAGGGAGCATACCCAATGATTGGCTTATTTTTATCAATTCGGGAGGAATCTAAAAGAATAGTGCTAACAACTCCAATTATAAGCTCTGAAATCATCTCCTCCCCATCAAATGCGTTGATTGCCTTGAAGTAAGTGATTTTATTTCCATCCATTACCCAATTTATCGCATCTTGTAATTTCTGGCTATATTGTTTTGCTATCTCCATGCCTTTTAGGATAATTTCGTTGGATTGGGTAATACAGCATGCAATTCCAATAGACTGCAGATACGATCTCCCACAAGCATCAATCATAGAGGAAAAATCTTTCGCATCATAAATTTCAGGATATTGTTCAAATTGAGGAAGAAGATAGTGGGTAATTAAAAGATTGCTGATAGATAACGCAGTATTCGTGTTTTCTGCAATGAACTTTTTCACTAGCTCGGATGTGAGTTTTGTTTTTTCTGCAGAGGATAGATCCGGGAGAAATCGAGGATGACCAAAATCATCTTCATATTTTATTCCAATTTTTTTCAGAAAATATATTGATTTTTGGGTGTCGTTATCGAATAAATTCAATCCCCCTGGTAATTCATTCGCCAAACCGAGAGGAAGAGAAACTGTACGAGGAAGAAGAGGTTCAATGTCCTGAATAATTTGTTTAGAGTCTAATGCGTCTTGTAAAATAACAGAATTCTGACCAAATACTGATTGTTGTTCTCCAGTATTTTGATGATCTCCAATAGCACCAATAATTGCCATGGGGGATAAATCCACATTATCTTTTCGAAGTTTTTTTGCAAACAAATACGCCATCCCAGATCCACTTATCTCTTTACTCCCGTTAACTCCTGCAAAATAGGAATTCACATGAAAACCAGATAAGGAACTTGAATTCTCGTGTGATAGAGGTTGATGGTGATCCAGAATAATAAATGCATTCTCTTTGATATATTCGGATATTAATTTAACCTGACCACTACCGAAATCTAAAAAAAAAAGAAATTCCCGGTTTTTCTGCATGGTAGCAGCGATTTCATCCATGTACATTTCTTCCAATTGCTTGAGAATGGTTATTTGATAGCTAATCTCTTCCCGCTTTAATGCAATTGATAAAATGGATGCTGCACACAAACCGTCTGTGTCAATATGTGAATATAGATGAACATTACCTAAAAATTCTTCATTTTCTTTTAATGACTGCACATTCCGGATATGATCACGGTATTTTTGCACATAATGTGACTGAAAATATTGCACTGCTTGCTCCATTAGGTGATCGAGGTTGCTATTGAATGTGCTAATTGTCATTGTGCTCCTTAGAAAACAAGTGCTTGGTGGTATAAGTATGTATTTATTACTCCTTAATTAGCCTTACAATCGACTTCATAGTCTTAAAAAATTCTGTGAATCATAGATTCAGATAATAGACATTCTTGCTCCCTCTTATAAAAGTAAAAAAATAGATTTTTAACACCATAAGCGAAACACTAATTTAATGTCGATGAACCACATCAGCCTGAATCAAAACGCTGAATTACATCTGAATCAAATTGTGAGAAAACAAGATATTCTTGGATTTAAGGTAAACCGTCTTTCTAGTGGAGCGAAACTTTACGATTTCACAAATGCTAATATGGAAGGTAGTCTGCATTTAAGCAGAATCCTAATGTCGGATTTATCCAGTATTCAATTAGCCCCAGTTAGAGCAAGAATCCACGCCAGCTCTGGACCTGCCGATTTGGATATGATTGAAGTAGGAACCCAAGCTCCATTACTAGCGTGCATGGCTAGCCAGTATGCTGGATGGACTGTAAAAGCGAAAAAAAACGTGGAAGGAAAGACAAAAACTTATTTTAAAGCTATGGGTTCTGGTCCTGCTCGTGCACTCGCTAAAGTGGAAAAAGAGCTTTATGATTCATTGGGGTATACTGAGAGTTGGCAGTCTGCAGTTTTGTTTTTGGAAACCTCCGAACGACCTGATGATGGAGTAATTGAATATGTGAGTGAAAAATGTGGTATATCTTCTTCTAATCTTCATCTTTTATTTGCTCCAACCACTTCACTCGCCGGATCCGTTCAAATAGCTGCTCGTGTTGTAGAAACCGCACTTCACAAATTTATGGATTTAGGTATGAATCTAAAATGGGTCATATCTGGATGTGGTACCTGTCCTATTGCTCCTGTCATGGAGAATCCAATGAAAGCAATGGGAGTCACAAATGACTGCATAATGTTTACTGGTAACGTCACTCTTTGCATGGATATACCTACGCCAGAGGAATCCGCTTTTCTAAAGGTTCTCAAAAAAGTTCCTTCAACTGCTTCTCCCTCATATGGAAAGCCATTTATAGAGACTTTACAAGAGGCAGGGGGGGATTTCTACAAAATTGATACGGGTTTATTTGCTCCTGCACGAATTACGGTTATTAATCGTATAACGGGGAATATTTTCACAGAAGGAGACCTTAATCCGGAGAAACTAAATTTTTCATAAATGATTGAACCGCAGAATTATTAACAATTCCTTGCATTGCTAACCTAATGATCTACGAAGATACTGAACCATCTCCAAATAGTCCTCCCGATGAGAACCCTGAAAAATTTCAACCCTCTTCCTCTTCTAATGAGGAATCAGAACCCCCCTCTCAAAGTTTCCTACCCGTATATCGAGTGAAAATGAAATATCATAGTCTTCCTCTACTTATTGCTATAATTATTTCAGGGGTCATCAGTTGGTATATCCATGATATTATTGCCTTTGAAACGGTTATTCCTGAAAACACTCCCACCCAAGGATTGATAAACGGCCTTATTTATACAGTATTTGCCGTCATATCCAGTATTATAATCTATTTTCTTGTGAAGAAAAAAGGGCAAAATATATTAAAAATCATTATGACAGTTGCGTTTATATTTCTTACCTTTACTTTAGTTCTGTTCTTTGGGATCCTTATTATTCCTAATTTGGAATCCAGTGCGTTATTCTATTATTTATACATGGTTTTTTGTGCTGTATTAGCGTTAAGTTTAACGTATTTATATTTCTCAGGGAAATTGTCAAAGATTTCCAAAAATATTTATGTGTTAGCGATTGGAACTTTAATCGGAGCATTTATGGGTATTGCATTACCAACATGGACTAGTTTGGTATTATTGATAGGAGTAAGTGTATGGGATTTTATTTCTGTCAAGCGTGGACCAATTAAAGGCATAATGGAGATTATGGGGCATGTGGATTATGATGCTGTGAAAAATCTCACAAATGACGAATTTTACCAGGCAGAAATTCAAATTGGCATTGGGGATGTTGCATTTTACAGCATGTTAACATCAGGTTGCTTTATTCTTTGCAGAGAACTACATGTTAGTATCATTAACAGTCTTATAGTTACAATGATGGCGGCAGGAGGAATTATTCTTGGAGCTTTTATCACTATTCGTGCTTTACGGAAAAATGCACTATTACCGGGTCTCCCTCTCTCTATTTTTTTCGGAATTGTATTTGCATTTCTCACTTGGTTAGTTCAATTATATATTGAAATCTTCAAGTATGCGTGTTAAAGGATCTGATTAACCAAATTCCGTAAAAATCCACCATTTGTTTTTTAAATTACTAAATTCTACTGGTACTATAGTCTGATAAATAAAAATGGAAAATCTGTTGAACATGAAGATTGAAAAAGCATCCCCGGATCTAGAAGTCGAAGTGATCTTTAAGGGTCTGTGTGCCCATTGCGGTTCCTGTTTTTGCCCCCATATTGAATACCAAAAAGATGGTCTGCCGAAAATACTTGATTCTTGTAATGAAACCGTGGGTAAATGCTATAATAGTTGTCCGAGAACATCATTGGATATTGCAGATATCGATCGAAAAATGTTCGGGAAACTGCGTGAAAATGAGTTTTTGGGTCATTACGAAAAAAGTTATCTTGTCAAATCAAAACAGTCAATTATAAATGCGTTTATAGAAACTGCATTTAAGGCTTCTTTGGTAGATTCCTTTATAGTGCCAAAAAATGAAAGTAAAAAGCCCGTAAATAATATTCCTCAAGTTGTACAAAAACTCAAGGATATTCCCGAATTAAGCAGTAAAAATTTGGACTATACAGGACCGTTGGTGTCTGGTATAAATGATGCATATCTTTTTGGATTAAAATCCGTCGGTATCATTGGGAATCCCTGTCATTTTCAAGGGATCGCCAAAATTATGTATTCCGATTTCCATACAGGAATCCAAGCACAATCTCTGAAAATCGCGGTAATGTGTGCTGCAGGAGGAGCAACAGGATGTATGTACTGTGCTGATTATGCTGGAGAATTTTCCGACATTTCTTATTCTGACATTGGAACGGAGAAAGATCATAGTATCGTGTTAGTTCGAACAGCATTAGGACAGAAACTGGTGGATACTGCCGTAAAAAATAAACTCATCGAAATTATTAATGATTCTCCAGATTTGGCTAAAATAATCGAACTTGCAAGAAAAAAGAAATCCCGTAATATAGAAAACCTCTTAAAACTCCAAAATGGAAAAATCGGGTACTTGGAACTAACTAGGAAATCTTTATCTGCGTTATTTTAAGTAGCTCCATAACATTTTTGATATAGCGTCCATTAGGAATGATTATCATCTCGAGGAACATGAAAATGAGTGAAAATGAAGAAATAGAAGCAATCGCCAAAGAGATTGCCAATCAACGTAATTTACCCTACACCATTAAAATTGAAAGAATTGATGGGGATAAAATTTATTGTCGAAGTTCTTGGGGTAACCATATTGTCTACCTTAAGAAAGAAGAGAAATATGTATTGGAAAGTGAGCTCCTATAGGATTTTTCCATAAATCAGATAACTCGATAATTTGGTGAAATAATTTATTTATGAGAAGAGATGGCTGCTCAAATTAGTCCCTGCAAAATATGATGATATAGATTTTCTTTATAATCTCCATAAACAAACACTCAAAGTTTATACTGAACAAATAGGGGGATGGGACGAAGAGTAGCAACGAACTAATTTTGAAAAAACACTTACCCCAAATACGATGCAAGTCATTTTGAAAAATGAGAACCTGTTGGAGTAATAAGTGTCAAATAAGATAAAGATGACCTCTTTTTGGATCGAATCGAAATCAGTACAAATTCTCAAGGTAAAGGAATTGGAAGATACTTTTTATCGACATTACAGAAAAAAGCTAACCTAGAAGGAAAAACATTGAAGCTACTTGGCTTTTAAAATTAATAAAAAGGCATTAGATTTCTATCTAAAAGACAATCTTGAAATTACTGGTGAATCTGTAAACCATTATATATTGGAGTATTCATTGGAACAAAAACCTCCTTGATAATAATAGAAGTAAGGAGATCAAGATAAAATAAAAAATCAAAAAAAGGATTTCAGCTGCTCAACAATTTTTTTAGGTTTATTGGGAACAATAACCATATCTTGTACGAACCATTTGGATAATAAATGGCGATATTGGTTGAAGCGATCATCCATTAAAATAATAGCTCCCTTATCCTCTAATTTTCGAATAGGTCGCCCCGCAGCCTGATTTGCACGTTTAATTGCGGGATCCAGATATGCATAGTTCCAGCCTTTCCCAGGACCAAACACTTCATCGTAATATTTTATTTTCGCATCCAATCGAGGAGTAGGTTTATGAAAAGGTAATCCTGCAATAATTACTGCATTCATAAAATCTCCTGGAAAGTCTTCCCCTTCGCTATTTCTTCCACCGCAAACCCCTAATAGGACAGCACCACGGCGTGATGCGGCAGCCTTATAGGATTCAATCATTTTTGCATTATCGGATGCAGAATTATCTGCATCCTCGATAAAAACTTCTTTGCCTGAAAGCCGGATTAAATCCAACAACCCATTTTTAGCCAAACCATCAAGAATACCATAGGAAGCACAAAATATCCCGATATTTTTTGGAGTATTGGATAATACTTCCATAATCAGTTCATTCATATTGGAATATGTTGCGGGATCTCGGTTTTGATATCGTGTATTCAACTGATCCACTAAGATCGCTTTAATATGATTTTTCGGGAAAGGACTGCTAATTTCAATTGTGTTGATCTTTCTATCAGACTCATTCATCCCAAGAATTTTCGTGTAAGTTTCTGCATGTAATGTACCAGAACAAGAGCATGTCGAAAAACAACCTGTAAAAAGGGGTTTTGCGATTTCTCGAGGATCCAATGAAACTATTTCTACCTGAATAGTCTTCTCTCCGTTTTTGAGCTGTTTTGGAACCAAACAAAAGAAATAGCCCTTGTTATTGCGTACATGGATTAGTTTTTCTATAAATAGGGCGACATTTCCAATAAAATCAATTGGATTTAATCCTGCTGAGATTTTTTCCTCGAGTAAACCTTCTCCATAAGCCTTAAGATCAAGAATAGCATCCTGTAATTCATCTATTGAATCTACTCGAACATCCCGAGATAATCTTTGCAGAATCGGATCAGGATCCAAAGGATATTCCTCGTTTTTTACTTGGAGTTCGAGTTCATTGATGAGTTGTATCCAAGTATCGACAATTCGTAGATAGTCATCATGAGCATTATTAGCTCCTAATTCCTTTCGAGCTTGTTGTAAGGAATAATTTGTGAGACGGGAAGAATCAATTTCAGAGAGAATGTCCCCGAGATTATGGCATTCATCCATAATGAGTAAAATCCTATTTAGATCTTCAATTTTTGCACCTGCAAGAAAAGTGTTCCGTATCGCGGGATTAAACAACCATTGATAGTTAGCAATAATTACTTGCGCAGATTCCATAAGGAACCTTGCCATAAAATATGGACAGAGAGCTTTCTCATTACAGATACCGATCAATTCTTGAGCATCAATACTCTCCTTTACCATTACTGTTCCTACTTGAGAATCCCTCTTTAATTTCATCACATTGGTAAAATATATGCAATTTTTATTTTTGCGTAAATCTGAGCAAATATTCATAATATCAGTTGGACCAGCTTTTAACTTTTGCACCGTTTTGTGGATACACATTTCTTTCCTCCCTCGAATCGATACCGCTTTGATTTCTTTATTGACTTTCTCATTAATTTTCGTTATCTCTTCGATAACACGAGCATTTTGGGTGTGTGTTCGACACAAATAAACCAATTTTAAATTATTCTGCAGTATTACCGGTAAAGCAGCTACTAAATTACATACAGTTTTGCCAGTTCCATTGGGTGCAATAAATAACGAATGGTCCTGGAAAGTAAATCCCTCCGTTAATGATCGAATAGCTTCTTCTTGATTTTTTCGATAGGAATTGTAAGGAAAAAAATCATGATAATCCATTTTATAATCCTCTTTTCATATACAAATTACACAGATCACCGGATTTAAAGGTGCCTAACTAGTCGTAATCAATCTTTTCTTGAAAATACATCACTATTCATAAATTAGAACAAATATTATATATAATAAAGGTGTGAAGATGCAAAAATTCATCAAATTAATACAGAAAAATGGGATTCTCATCTCCTTTAGTCTATTTTTTTGGGGTTTTTTCTTTGCTTTATTATTTCAAGGTTGGAATGCATTTTTACTACTTATTCTTCCCCTATCACAATATGTCATGTTTGTGTGGTTACAGCTCATTTCTCGCTCACAAATTTCCCCCATCATTGAACAATATCAAATAAATTTCCTCAGTTTCGGTAATGTAAATAAAATTTCGCAGAAATTTTTTCATTGCTCGATATTAGAACTATCCATTCTTATTGCAATGGGAATTGAAGCAATCTACCATCCTCAACTTATAAACAGTCATTTTGTGTTATATCTTATCCCAATTGTATTGGTATCTATATTCTCAACATTCTATGGAACCTATGATCTATATTCCACTAGTAACGTGCAATTTTTACAAAAAAATCAACCCACCATGATTATACGATTAGATACTTCCAAAGCGAAGTGGATTTCGCTTAGTTCTCGTCTTTTAACGGCTTTTTTAGGTCTTTTTTGGATTGCATTCTCCACTTTAAGTTACTTTAACATCTTTAAATTCACCATTTACGTACCATTCGCTGCAGAAGAATTACGGGTATCATCTATTCTAAGTGTGGTGGCAGGATTTGTGATATTACACCCAATTGTCCTTTTAATTATAATTCATCGATTATTACTAAGGGAAATCCAATTACATATAAAACTGCTACCGGAAAAGTCCCAACGAATCTATTCCACGATAGTACAAAATTATATAGTAATACCACGATTTTTTAATGCTTGATGATATATTTTTGGTAATTTTTGTGTAACAAATTCCCAGCGAAAGTGTTCTTCAACCCGTGCATGTGCATTCTCTCGCAATCGTGTTCCTAAATCCGCATACTGTTGAGCTAAATTACGTATTTCGGGATTTTCAATCGAATTTAATAAATTGATGCGATCCTTTTCCTTGTTAAGGGAACCTTGATTAACCTCGTCAATTTTAATCACAGATATGAAATCTGATATTGCAGTAGCCAACATACTTACATTTTCAACATGAACTAACGATCCCGTACCTTTATCTCCCCATTTGGAAACATCTAAAACGATTTCTTGCAATCCTCCTGTCTGAGATGCGACCAGTATAGTTTTGGAAACCATTCCCTCTAATGCAGTAATTCCAAATGGTTCCCATCGAGAAGGAACACAATAAATATCTGCAGCAATGTGCATCAATGAATACAAAGAAACAACCTTGCCAATTATCATTCTTAGATTATTTTTGAATAATTTTATCCGACTTAGAAAGGATTCAATATCCGGAATTGAAAATTCTGTAGGAAGGACCGAAAAAATAAATTTTGCATTAGGATGCTTTTTTAATACTAGGGGAATTGCATCCAATAGAATATCAATTCCTTTTTGCCTTGAAATCCTTCCTGTAGCGATAACTAATGGTCCATCTTCAAAAAAACTTGCTAATTTCCCGTCAAATATCCCTTTTTTATTCTTCATATAAGGAAAAAATGTTAGATGATTCTGTAAATACCCCTCCACATTCTTAGAGGAATAAATCGGTTCTGATTCATCTAAATAACTAAAAGCTCTGGTGAGTAAAAATTTGCGCAGATTCTTTCTTGAACTCCAATTTTTTTTGTCAAGAGATTGTAATTCACGTTTATAAGTAGATAACACATTTCTCCTCATCTCCTCATAATCCCAATCACAACCATTCCATATAAAATCAATTTTAGGATAGACCCATCCTCCTCCCAAGTATCCCACAACATTAGACATCGCATAATCCTCACTAACACTTGTGACAACATCTGCAAAAATAACTCCCAATTTCTCTAATGGGGGTTCCAATGCATCGGATCCTTTGCAAAACATATAGAACTCCGTTAGTGTATATCGTTTATGTTCTCCACCAACAAACACATCGAAATCTCCCTCTTCTAATCCACAAGATTTTAAAAATTCAAGATCATACCGAGGCCAAGATAATAAATGGATTGTTAACACTGTGGCAACATCTGTGGTTGCTTTTCTTAGTTCTTGTCTACAACACATCATCGCAGGTATTCCGTGATGGTCATGACAGTGAATTATGTGGGGTAATTCTTCTGGATTCATCTGCTTTACTTGTTGAATATAGTATTTTATTCCCATTGAAAATAACACAAATTTACCAGATAAGGTATTGGGTGCATATACGATGGGATCATTTAAAATATAGGAGGAAAATTCGTTTTTTCCCACCAATATCACCACCCGAATTCCATTTATTCTTCCCTCAAGGAATTCAATGTGAACTGATTCAGTTCTATCTCCTATTCCGATTTTTTGTGTATTAAGAGTGGTACATAACTCCAAATTCAGTTTAGTTAGATTTAGCTTCTCCACAATTTGCATATTGGTATGAATTCCGTGAGATGGAATGAATAGGGTAATATTATATTGGTTAGCAAGAAATTTAGTCTGGTTCGCTGGAACCTCACCCAATCCACCTACTTTTATAATTCCCGCGTACTCAAAAGAAAATACCCAGAGGTTTTGCATCTACCCAAAATCGCCGTTAAAATTTATTATTAACTATATCTTTATCTAGCTTTAACTTCTAAATATATTTGTAAATTTTAAAATGCGAGAGTGAAATCATGAGTAAATTGAATGAAGAAAACTTAGCATGTATACCAGCCAGAGACTGCAAATTAGTAGCAAGTGAAGAAAAGATAAAATTAGTAAAAACTAAGAATAAACATCCGGTATTCATAGTGGGATTCTTAGGAGCTGGATTAGTTGGAAACATTGTAGTTTCGGAACTTGTGAATCAGCTGAAAATGGATCAAATTGGTTTCGTAAACACCGTGGATCTCCCCCCAATTGCTATTTTCTATGATGGAATTCTAAAGCATCCATTCCGGTTATATTATTCAGAAAAACACAGTATAGTCCTAGCACAGTGCGAAGTTCCATTTAGTAAATCATCCACGTATCAAGATCTTGCTCGATTATTATCAGATTGGGCATTGAAGATTGGAATTGATGAAGTATGCACCATTCAAGGCATCTCCGGACCAGAGGATGCATTTCCCCCGGTAAATCCCCCCGTTTATGTGGCAGCTGAAAGCGAGATTCTCGAACGTTTGAAAAAGGAAAGCGGGGTGCAGATATTACCTCGCGGGTTAGTTTTAGGTCCCGAAGCTGCATTATTAAATGAGGGATTAAGCAATCGCCTTAACTGTTATGCTCTTTTAGTCCCGGTAAGTCCACAAATACCCAGCCCAGATGGAGCTTCTGCTATTATCCATGAATTGAATAAAATTTATAGTCTAAATATTCAGACAACGCAACTTATGGAAGATGCTCAAAAAATTCGTGATAAATTAATGGAATTAAACCAGAAGACACAACAGCAACATTCTCAAATTAGCGAACTCGAAAGGATAGAACCTGTGGGAAATATCTATCTTTAATTTTTTCTTCAATTTTCAGGAAGACAGTAGTTTAATGTGAATAGAAGTAATTCAGCAATAAAGGAGAAAAAATCCTCACTGGATCGAAAGAGTGGGATTCGGTAAAGATAACGATGAATAAAAACTTCTACTATATTAATTAACAATTTTAAAGTTTGTACAGCAATTTCATTTTGAGATTTGTGAATAATTTTAATCATTATCACTTCGTTCACGATAACTTCAACTTTCTCAACAATCTCACGCTCATGTTTGTGAAAAAGCTCTGTGGAAGTAGCACGTTCTGTAACGCATGCTTTCTGTCCCCGATATCGGTTCCGATGTTAGAATAAATATTGGTGAACAAAATTCTTGGTATCATCTCTCTCCTTGCCAAAGGCTTTTTCTTAGTGTTATGATTTTCGAAAATTTAAAATCTGAGAGTTAATTCGATCCAGTATAGTTCGCATTAGGTTGAATTAAATGGACCAGAAATTATCCAATTTACAAGGAGTTTTCGTTAATTATCGTAGAAGCAGACGTACACAGCACCTTAAATATTCAATTCTTCTATTTCCGGGATTTGAAACGCGTAATACTGCATTTACGCTCATGGGAAGAACTGTCGCATGGGATACTCCCTCCGGTAAAGTATTAAAGGGGACAATTATACGTGTTCATGGGAAAAATGGTCAAGTCATAGCGCGGTTCAAAAAAGGTTTACCTGGTCAAGCATTAGGCAAAATTGTATATATTGTAAAATAAAAACATCTATCTCTGATCCCTGATGCTCATTGAATATACTCTTTTCTCTTTTTATCCCATCAGTTTCCTTAATTGATTCAGCAAACAAAAGAAAATATTACTTAAATGATATAAATTCATACGCTTTTGTTTTTGCTGGGAAACAATAGTGAACTTTCTGGAATGCTTTGCGAAATTCTGCTACGTTGATTTTTACTTCTTCGGGGTTCTTTCGATCAACCACGACATTTTTCATCAAATCCGCAACAACTTCCATGTCTTTTTCTTTCATTCCCAGCCGAGTAACTTCCGAAACCCCCAATCGAATTCCTCCTGGATTCATATAATTACGATGATCTCGAACTATATCCCATGGTAGCAAATTCCGATTTATGATGATGTTCGCTTTTTCCAATGCTTTCTCAATATCTCCGCCTAACCCGAAAGTGCTTTCAAAATTTGAAATATCTGCAACCACTTGATGGCTTTCGGTGAATCCTTTGTGTTCGCATAATACCTTGAATCCACGTTCATATAATGCCTGTGCAAACGCTTTAGCATTTTTTATCACCTGATTATGGTAATCTTTACCAAATTCCATCATTTCAGCAAGAGTGACTGCTAAACCTGCAACATTATGTAAATGATGGTTTGAAAGCATAGCTGGAAAGGCACATTTCTTGAGTAATTCGATTTCTTCATTACCTTTAGTGTCGGAGAGAATGATTCCATGTTGTGGACCTGGAAAGGTTTTGTGTGTGCTACCAGTCATAACATTAGCTCCTTCTCTAAGAGGATCTTGAAAATACCCAGATCCGATCAATCCCAGGACATGTGCTCCATCATACATTATTTTTGCACCAACTTCATGAGCAACTTCACTTAATTCTTTCACAGGGTGAGGGAACAAAAACACCGATCCACCGAACAGTAAGAGTTTTGGTTTGAATTCTCTGATGATTGAAATCGATTTTTCAACATCGATATTCATCTCATCCCAATTAAAGTTAAGATATTGAACATCTAACCCATGCACTGCTCCAGCTGTACCATTAATCAGATTTCGGGACACGCGTCCGTATTTAGGTCCGTGAGAAATGTGACCCCCGCTGGGAATTGGCATACAACACATCACGTCTCCTGGTTCTGTGTATGCTGTATATGCTGTTAGATTTGCTACTACACCTGAAATAGGTCGGACATCTGCGAAATTCACTCGGAAATATTTCTTCGCGAGATCTATCGCAATCTCCTCAATTTGATCTAACCACTCACAACCTGCGTACACACGCTCTCCGGGCCAGCCTTCCGCATATCGATGGCTCAAATCAGTGTTGCACGCTTCTCTACACTGTATTGAGGTGACATTCTCGCTTGCGATTAAAGGAATGGCATTTTCAAACGTATGATGGTGCTCAATTAAAAGATCTCGAATTTTCTTTAGTGTATTCGACATAACTTAAATTTCAATAAAAAACAATAAAAATATTTTCAATCCAACAAATGGATTTAGACAAAAGAAATATCAGAAAATTAGAATATAGGCATGGTTTGGGAATTATTCGTCTTGTTTTTCTGTTGAACCAGATTCAAATAAGGCTCTTGCTTCGAAAATATTCAACTTCTTACCTTCTTTCTTTTTCTCCAAAGCATCCTGAAGGGTCATCTCTTGGATTTGGTGCTGTTGCTTACGACTTAACTTACCACCGGTCATTCGAGTAATTTTCCTCTTTTTTTGCATGGATCTCATGTCTTTGTAACGATTATGATATGCATCAGCAGTAACTTTACTTTCTATGAACTCAGTTTGAATTCGATCAAGCTCCTTTTTTTTCATATCGTTTTCCTTGAATAACTCCATCATAAGAACGTGATAATTTTGACTTTCTTCACTATTTTTTTGGATATCTTCGTTAAATTTATCTAGTTCTTTTCGTAACTGTAAGATCTCTTTTTGCACTTTTAAGGAGGACATGCTTTGATTTCGTTGAGTTTCCAGTTCCGTCTTAGTCTGTTCCAATTTTTGAATTTGTTGGATGAGCTCATTTTCTTCTTTTATATCAAGAGTATCTGTAATGATTTTTTTTTCCAGATGTTGAATCTGTCCAACCACTTTTTTAAGAGTTGGACCTTTTTTACTCTTTTCAGTCTTTCTGCGAGTTTCTTCCTCTTGTTTGGCATCTTTTAATTCAGTTTTTAGATCTCGGAGATGATTATATAACACTTTTTTATCGTTCTTTAAAGTCTGAATAACTTCATTGAGCTCATCCCGTTTGGTTTTATATTCAAAGGCTCGTTCCCGGTTACTTTTCCATTCTTCTTCTAATGTTCTTCTCTCTGCACCCAGTCGTTTAGTCTGCTGGTTCAGTTCGTCTCGTTTCTCCTTGAGAATATCCATGTCTTCTATAGACTCTAATTCCGAATTTGCTTGCACAGAAATCTGATCCTTTAATTGCTTTACATTGGTGTTGTTACGCTTGCTCATTTCAATTCAATAAAAATTAAAAATTTAGCTGATATTGTGCTCGAGTTTACTTTGAATAGATCGAATAAAAATTTTTTTTAAATGAAATGAATTACTTTTTTGGGAATTCGATGTTAATGAGACCCTATGGACGAGTTTAGTCACACCAATTCCATTCAAGATCAAGATCTGATTTATATCGTATTTGATAATAAAAAAAGGAAATGGTTGCGAAAAGTAGAAGCAGGAAAACAATTTCACACTGATCGTGGATATTTAAATTACGATGAAATAATTGGAAGAGAATTCGGTTCAATTGTATTGTCCAAGCCATATGGCCACAAATTTTTTATATTCAAACCCTTGCCTTCCGATATCGTCGTGAATATGACACGTGCTTCCCAGATAATATACCCCGAAGATATTGGATTGATTCTAATCTACACAGGTATTGGACCGGGGAGTTTAGTTGTAGAGGCAGGAACTGGATCGGGTTCACTCACAGGAATTTTGGGAAAATATGTCCAACCGGATGGACATATTTATTCCTACGATATACGAGATGAAGCTATAAGACAAGCAAAAAAAAACATGAAGAAATTGGCTGTAGAGGAATTTGTAACCATCACAAAAGGAGATTTACTAACAGATGTGAAACATGAAGATATAGATGTAGTTGTATTAGACTTAGCAACTCCTTGGATAATGATGGAAAAAGTTCATGGGTTCTTGAAAAATTCTGGCGTTGTATGTTCATTTTCTCCAGTAATTGAGCAAGTAATTAAAACCGATGAAGCTCTACGGACCTCCAATTTTCATGACATCAAGACTTATGAATTATTAAAACGGGAAATTCGAGTAAAATTCAATGCGACCCGACCGAATTCTCGAATGGTTGGTCACACAGGATATATCACGTTTGCACGAAAAGTAGATCCTTATGTTGAACCATGCCACGTAGAAAAATGCAAAGGACAAGAAGAAATTTTTCCATTTCCCAACGACTTCTAAATCGGGTTTTTTTTTCCATATTCTGCATAGGTGTTGCGATACAACTCAGCATATATTTTATCTCTCACCACACATCCTGTTGCATTACCCATTCGCATGAGTTCGGTACATTTCGAGCATGTAATACATACTTTCTTAGGATTGATGAATCCCTTTTTGAATAAGTCAATTGGAAAATCCGGATATGAAAATGCCATTCTTCCATACCCAATGCATTGGAAAGAATTCCTCTGAATCTCTCCCGCAGCAAAATTGGGCAAAAATTGCTGAAACCATGTGAATGCTGTCCCTATAGATATTAAGTTAGGGTGATTTTTGGAAATTTCGCGTAAACATGAAAGAATACGATAAATGCTGTATAAAGAATGTTCTGGGGCATCCTTTCCTTTAAATGCATTTTGTATGAAAGGACGGGATAAGTAGGGTTTATAATTGGGATTTCCCGCCGTAAAACTCACTAATCGTATTCCAAGAAATTGTAAATGCTTCAATAACTGATGTAGCTCATTGAGATCAATGATACGGGGGTTTCCATCCGAATCTATTTCCTTAGTTCCCATGCCATAAGGATAAGGTAATGCATCGAACAGGTTTAACCGTACAGTAAATAGGAGCTGGGGAAATTCTCGTGTTGCTTTTTTAATGACGTCTAGCAAGAATTTTTGCCGATTACGTAAAGTTTCTCCCCCGTACTTGGAATTTCTCCTAGAATATGACCCCAACAATTCAGAAATAAGGTAACCATGACACGATTTAATATCCACTCCATCAAATCCAACTTCTTCCGCGAGTCCTATTGCTTCCAAAAATGCGTCCTGTAGAGATTCAAGATACGGATCTGAAACAATCTCACCTCTTTCGGGATTTATATGCATAACTTGATCCAATTCGAAATTTTCACATGCGCGCAAGGGATATTTGATATCCATGGGTTTTGAATATCTACCTGAATGAGTAAGTTGGAGAATTTTCAAAGGACGCCCGAAAATCTCTTGGGGTAAATCTTCATTTTTTTTAAGTAATTGCAATCTCGAATTTGTGAAGTGAGATATCAGATCTGAAAATTTTTTTATATTCTTAACATTTAGATACAGTTGGTGAGGACTGGATCTTCCTTCATTTGTAACAGCTACTGCTTCAAACCATACAATACCGGCTCCCGCATGCCCATATCTTTCATATCGTCTGAGTGTTAATTCCGTTGGGTCTCCAGTATCGGTTGCATCATATCCCTCCATGGGATGAATAGTAAATCGATTTGGGATAGAATAATTAACTCCTCTGCAGGAAAAATCCTTGGAATCAAATAGGATTGATGTGTTTGTGGAATAAATAATATCTAGACCAAGTTTCTCTATTTCTAATTGTAGTTCTTCTTTCGTTTGATAGGGGAAATTACCCATAGATAATTATAGAATAAATCCTTGAAAAATATTTAATATTGTGAAGATAAAGTAAATAAGTATTCAAGAACTGCATGGAAAAATTAGACAAAAATAAAATTTTTCTTAATAGAGATGATATTGTTTTTGATTTGATCTGATAGAGAAAAACCAATCGCAGTTTTATACAATACGGATAAAGGAGGATAATTGCACAGTGGTGCTAGATGATCTGGATATTGCCATTTTAAAAATACTAGAAGACGATGCCCGAGTATCCTACCGTAAAATTGCTCAAAAACTTAATGTTAGCGTAGGTACCATCCATAACCGGATTTCTAAGTTGCACGAAAATGAAATAATCAAAGGATTTTTACTTGAATTGAACGAGCGTAAACTAAACTACAAACTTAAAACAGTCATTTCTTTGGTCATAACGGGCATAAAAATCGACGAAATCCTTAAAAAAATATCAAATTATCCTCACGTAACAAATGTATATAATATTTCAGGAAGTGTTTCTGCTATCGTGATTTGCCGATTCCAAAAAATGAAACAAATACGAGATTTTACAACTTTTTTGAATGAGGAAAAAGATGTCCTCAAGGTCGAAACAAATATAGTACTCAATGTGTATAAAGAGGATACTCACCACCTACTTAGTTTTGACTCAACACCAGAGAAATAACTGAGTGTAAATGGTCATTCAGTTAGAGGAATTTACATTGAACACTCATCCAGAAGGTATTCTAAATATTACATCCCAAATAAGGAAAAAGCTATCTGATTCAGGATTGACTAATGGGTTCGTTTGCGAATTTACAGCGAGTTCAACGAGTATTTTAACTACAACAGAATACGAATCCAGATTAATAACGTGGGATATGCCATACCTACTGGAAAAAATTCGCCTTTACAATCGAGACTATGACCATCATCATATGTGGGAAGACAAAAATGGGGGAAAATATATGAGGAGTTTCCTGCTTGGTCCCACACTAACCATTCCTTTTTCTAATTCGGAGTTAATTCTCGGGACATGGCAAAAAGTCATTATTTTAGATATGGATGAAAAGAATCGAATCTGAACTGTAATCAACCAGTTTATTGAAGAGTGAATACTAAAAGGGTTGTTGCAAGCTTTATCTTACATTTTTTCCGACAAAATATGGCGTAATTTTCAATTCCACACATATATTTATTGGGAAAAATTTGTTCCTTATTACCATACTCGATATATTCAAACATAGGTGCATCTTGTGAAGTTTCTTGTAACTGGGGCATTTCAATGCGGAAAATCCCAATTTATCCAAGCTTTGGATAAGAACGCATTAAATATCGCTTCGTTAGATAAAAATAACTGGAACTGCACCGTTGGTATGGATATAGGGTCAACCCGTAGTAATGGATTGGATATTACACTATTCGGTACACCTGGATTACTGCGATTTAGCACAATGCGAGCAATTGTTGCTCAAGGTTCTGATGGTGTAATTTTCCTTTTTGATGGTCCGAATCCCGAAAAAGACGATGCATCAATTCAAATCTTGAACGAAATTCGGCATATTTTAGGTCGAAATGTTCCCATCGTGTTTGCAGTTAATAAAGGTGATGATCCTATCTGTCGACCTGTAGAAGTCGTAAGGATGCAGAATTGTCTCGGCAATCAGGCTATCATATTCAAAGTTAGCGCTTTAACAGGTGAAAATATTAAAGTTCCGATTGATGAATTGAGTCATCTTGTGAAACAATCCTTATCTCCAATAGTGGGGCAGATTTGCATTTTTGAAGGGGATATTACTAACTTGCAAAAGCAAATGGGAAAAAATGATGACGAGATCATGGAACTCTTAAATGCAATGGAGTTACGTGGCATAATTGCCTTGGATCGTATAAATAAATCCTATAAAATTCTCGAAACTGCCAAATTTTTCACTGAGTAAGTTCACTTTTATCATGCTGGTATTTTATGCCGGTTCACTAATATTTGATAAAAAAGAAATCTGCCACATTTCCTCTATCTTAAAAATTACCCACGTTTTCGAGAAAAGACGCTCAATTTTCGTTACTATAAAAACACTAAAACTTTTCTAACGGGTTTAAATTCTATGTCAAATTACTTGTTTCTGGCTTTTTCTAACAGAAATATGATGATTCGGCTGCAATTCTCGCCATTAACGCTCTTTGTGCCTCTTACTAATTCGAGATCCTTATGTTTCTATATCCGTTCCTTTTCCCACATCCGACAAAAAATTGGTTAGTTTTTGCAAATTCGAGCGTTAAATTTACCCCAATTCATGAAAACATTTAAATAACAGAATAAACCAATATTCTCATAATAACCTAATTCGCAAGAAAAACGGTTATTCATTTTCCTAAGCGTTATGCTTATATCGGAGGAAATCAAAATGGCAAAAAGACGAAGAGTTTTTGCTTGGAGCCCACTTCGAGAATTAATGAAGAAAGCTGGTGCTGAAATCGTTTCACGAGACGCTGTAGAACAATTGTTGTTCTATCTTGAAGAACGTGCTAAGAAATTAACCGGTTCTGCATTAAAACTTGCAAAACACTCCAAGAGAAAGAAAATTACACAAGATGATATGAAACTTGCAATTGAAATGATGTAAGGTTTAAGTGTTCATTTCTTTTAGCGTATTCCTATCAATAAATTCAATCTATTTTTTTCTTAAAACGATTTCATTTTTATCTTAAAGTAATCTTTCTGTTTCTTAAATTTCTCCGTGCGGAACATATGCTTTTTTCTTCCATCTTCAATTATCTCTCCATAATCTTTCACAATTTTCTTTAGAAAACTACGTGTGTCTGCATTAGTGATATTTTCTTGTGAATTAAGCATGTCAGCAATTTCTTGCTTATTCTTAATTTTTTCAATCCCTAGATTGGAAAATGGAATTACAAAAGCATGAATGTACCATGTTGGAGCTTTTTCATCATCCGTATGCACTCGAATTGCGAGATTTCCTGTTCCCACTTTTTCCTCTTTCAGTTTTATGTCTAAGAGCTTTTTCCGAATGGATCGAACGGTGATAATGATCTTCATTTTATCTCCTTTTTCGCATTCCTTCATGAACTCTTTATATTTGTCTTCAGCTGAATTTCCCATGTCAATCTACTCGTGGAATAATAAATTTGAAAATAAATCCTTTACTGCTTTATATTTATTATCATTGATACTTGCATTATATTGTTTAGGGATGAAATGAAATGTCTTTTGATAAAAAGAAATTAATATCAAAACTTGTGGAATTGAAGAATGATTTATTCCAATTGACGGAAAAGAGATTTGCCCATATTGAATTATTACAAGGAGAAATTCAACATCTTGAAAAACGGATGAAAGAGATTGACTACCTTATTGGCATCAATAATGTGCTAGATGCGGAGTCTTTCTTAAAGCAAATGCAAGACGAACAGATTGAAAATATAGAAGAGACTCGAACCATCTTTTCCCCGAAGAAAAAGGATACAGTTCTCGTAAAAATGAAGTATGATGGCAAGAAATTGGAAATTATTTTCCCGCATCCTGAGATCGTCAAATTAAAACAACAGAGTTCAATATATATTGAACAAGTACTTCAACCGTTGTTCCCCTTGAAAGAAAAAGAAAAGGATTTGGAAGTTGTGGTGGGTGGGCAAAATGATTTAGGATTAGTTACGAATTTACTCATTAATAATCTCTACAAAATAGAAAATATTGACGTAATTTATCAAGTCTTCAAAGAATTAATCGATCGAGTTGCATGATGGAAAACATACTTGCTTGTCTTATCATACAATTTAAGTATAACGAATTATAAATCCATTAAATAACCAAAAAATACATACAGAATAGGGTGAACTGGGTTGGATACGAAAAAGTCCAAATGGTTAATATTACCTCAACCGCACTCGTCATTTAATGATGATGAAGTGGAAAGTGCATTATTGGATAAAGCAAGAGAATTACTTGGTGCAGAATCTCCAGGACTTTCTTTTATGCTGCTTTCTGGTAATTTTTTCGAGTCAAAAGGATATGCATACTCAGCGATTCGTGATTGGAGAGGTGCGGCAAAGCCAGGTATTTCCAATAAGAAAAAACCTCTTCTTGATGCGACTTTTGCATGCTTATCTGTATATTTGGGTAGTTTAGTGAGTTTTCAAGTAGACTTTTTTTTTGCGTATGATGAGATAAAAAAAATACTCATGGAACAAGATCGAGAAGACTTGTGGATCATTATCGAAGAAAAATTACCTTTTGTAAGTTTGCCCCCTCAAGAAATGTTTCCAGGGAATTTAAAATCACCCATCTCTCCCTATTATGTTATAAAACAAGACGAAGAATTAGTACTGGGAGAACTATATCCTTCAGTGCACCTATCTAAGATCGTAACAAATCTGAAATCGCGGTTTTTCTGTTTCTTCTCGTATGAAGGATATACTTGTTTTGCGTTTTTCAATGTTCTCCCTCTTAGTGCGAAATTTGGATTCGGAAAAAGACCCACAGAGTATATTGGAGTTCCTTCAAGTGCGAACCTTGTGAAATATGTGAAAAAAGCTGATAATCTGAAAGATCTCTTCTTGGGACTTATACATAGCCATAATGCAAGTATGTTAGAGCAATTCTTGATTCCTGACTACGAATCATTACTCAATAACTTACTTGAAATGGAGGATTTTGAGTAATACAGGAGGATTTATCATGGTAAATATCGGTTTATTAGGTGCCGTTAGCGTCGGTAAAACCACATTGCTGCGTTTATTCGTATTATATGTTAAGAAAAACAAAATAGATGGTGTAGAGGGTGGTAAATCCTGTACTGTTATAAAGCATGATTTTTCCGGAGAAGCTGTTCTTGATCCGGATTCTTCAGAAAAAGAAACTAAAACCATTCATCCCAACCGGGTAATATTTAAAGAAGATGATAATGGCCGGAATCACACTCTTTTTGCCCCGGGAGGAGATAGATCCCGAGCAGTTGTGCGGATGGGGATAATCACTATAAGTCGTATTGCAAAACAAATTGTTGCGGTATTTGCGTGTGATCGCTCTATTGAGGAACAATTCGAATTCTTCAATGATGTTAGGTATTTTCCCAAAGAAATCTATGTATGTTTCAACAAATTTGATTTAATTCCCGATGCGGACAAAGAAAAATTCATAAAAGACTTTGAAGAAAAAGTAACCGACTTCTTTGCTAAACGCAAGATTACGATTCGAGAATGCTATCGGACCTGTGCTGAAACCAATGAAGAATATACACACTATAATGATAATGCAGCAAAAATGATGCTGCAAATTGCAACAGATGCTGATAACAACATCAGCATTTAATTCTTTTTTCCCCTAATTTCCCAAAATACAAAACCTAAGATAGCTAATGGAATTGCTGGGATTGACAAAACCAAATTTGACAATGAGTTTTCTTCAATGATCCGTTCTACGAATCGTGCTATTTCATCAACCCATAATTAATACATTTCCCCAGATAGGGGGAGTTGGTCTATTGCTAGTAAACCGGGACCTCTCTATGCCTATCTGGATAAGAAAGAAATCATAGGATCGGTCTAAGTCCACCACCTTTACTTTTTTTAATAGATTAGAACGTCTCCATCTGGTTTGGGCAATAATTTTCATATAAAATATCTTAAAACCGGATATATGCAGTCTTTCTTGCAATTGAAAAGTTTAATTAAGGTTATAAGAGTGATTCACCAATTCTACAGGAATCTCCCAATGCTAGGAATGAGATATTTGAGGATGTACTATATTGTGGATCTATCTGTTTAATATAAAACACACTAAACCAATTCATGAGTAAGATCAAAGTAAAGCGCAAGGATTGGATGTGAAGATTATTCAAATATAGTTACAAAATTGCCAATATCATTCTATTATTTTGATTTTACAATAAAAGTAAAAGGGAAATATGCAGATTAAAATTAGTTATTTTCCGCCATTTTGTTTTTGGATACATACAGCATATTTTTTCTTTACCCGTTCTGCATGCTCCGTGAAGTTTCCTTTTTTGAAGAATTTATAGGCTTCCTCATAAAGTTTTTTTGATTTATCATATTCCATTGCAGTTAGATGCTGATCGGCTAAGGATTCAGATAATTGTCCCCTTCTAACAAGAAAGTCTTCTTCTGCTGCCATAAATTATACCTTAATTGCTGATATCTGTGAGTTAATTTGACCGTACATACTTTAATATATTGTCATGAATATTCAAAACAGAAAACAATGATTCGTTGATTGAACGGGCTGATCTCCGTGGATCCCCCTTTTTTGCTCTTTTCCCTAATTGCTCTCACTTCTTTATTTTCCCAAATCCTATCGTTAGACGCATCGAGTCCCCTCGATGCGGCTAGCTCCCTACTGCTAACTGCCATGTTGTCCTTAGAAATAACAAAAAAAACGGCGATCCGATCGCATCCCGCGATCCGTCATGATCTAATTATGCCTTAATTTTTTTTTTTTGGAATTATACTTCGTGATGTCTATTCTACGATCAATCAGTGCAACTTGCGAAAAAAGCAAAAAATCCCAAATTACTGAAGAATTATCGAAAAGAACGAGATCTATATATGTATAAGACTTAGAAATGCTTTTTATTTCTCAATTTTTTGAGGTATCCATCCATTTCCTATAAGGATATCCACTAATACGATAGCAGTTATGGATTCAATTACGGGAATAATCCTTGGAACGATGCATGGGTCATGGTCTCCCTTAAATGCAATTTTAACGGGTTGTTGCGTTTCCAAATCGATAGTTTCTTGTGATATACCAATCGTGGGTGTAGGTTTTACCGCACACGAAAATACAATTGGCATTCCCGTGGTTAATCCCCCAATAATTCCTCCTGCATTGTTACTTTTCGTGATGATCTTCCCATTTGAGATTGAGTATGCATCATTATGCAGAGAGCCTGGAAGTTTGGTGGAGGCAAATCCTAAACCAAATTCAATCCCCCGTATTCCTGGTATGGCGAAAATTGCAGTGGAAAGTTTACTTTCCACCGATCCAAATAATGGATTTCCCATTCCTGGAGGAACTCCTTCTATAATGCATTTAACGATTCCTCCCACTGAATCTTTTTTGGATTTTGCGTCCAATATCAACGTTTCAACTTTTTTTACTAAAAGGGAATTTGGCAACTGAAATGGATTCTCGGTGCGTTTAATCTCAGCTAAGGTGTAATTCTTGTTATCCATATATTCTCCGATCGAACTGGCATATGCTGCTACTTTAATCCCCCGTTCAAAAAGTATTTTTTCTGCTATCGCACCAGCCATGACGAAACTTGCTGTGATTCTCCCAGAAAATCGTCCTCCTCCATTCAAATCCACCGATTTGCCAAATCGTTCAAGAGCTGGATAATCTGCATGGGATGGACGCGGAGTTGTTTTTACTTGTGTATAGGTTACGGAATTAAAATCTTCGTTATGAATCATAATCGCGATGGGTGCTCCGGTAGTATATTCGTTTTTAATACCCGATAAGATCTCAATTTTATCGGTTTCAGATCGTTTAGTGGAAATAAGAAGTATTCCGGGACGTCGTTTGTTCATTTCATTTTGAATCTCTGCTTGAGTGATTTTTATTCCGGAAGGACACCCATCGATAACTACACCGATGATTTTTCCATGACTTTCCCCAAAAGTAGTTACACAAAAACACTCTCCGATGGAATTATGCACCAAGACACCTTTTTTACTTAATACTTATACTATACTATCCTTATATTATATATGAAAAAGGTTAGGTTTTCAGAAGTCTCTATCCTTTCAGGAACGATTACTGCCCCTTCCTCCAAAAGTTTCTCCCATAGACTTTTTTTTCTTGCTCTTATTTCTCCGACTTCTCTTTTCCTTACCAACATTCTAACTGCAGGTGTTATAGACTATACAGCGGAAGCTTGTAAACGTTTAGGCTTACAAATTCTACCCGATTCCGAAAATACCATTAAGTGCATTCCCCCAGACATCATCAAATCAAATCGGATGGAAATCGATTGTGGGAATTCTGGAACAACTGTACGATTCTTAACGGGATTATCTTTGGTTATTTCAGGCGAAATCATTCTGAGCGGAGAATTTTTCAAACAAAATCGCCCCATATCCCCCATGTTAAAGGCAATGCAACCTCTTGGAACTAGGTATAAACTACAGGAGCATCGCTTAATTGTGGAAACTCCTATATTAAAGTCGAACTTAGTAAAAATCCCGGGTAATATCTCCTCTCAATTTATTTCGGGTTTACTTTATGGTATTATTGGTCTTTGTTTTCGACCAAAAGCGGTTCTACAAAAAAAATTCCTCGAACATGAGTTTATCATAGAAACCACCACTCCCCTTGTTTCTTATCCTTATCTGGAATTAACCCAGAAGATTTTTCAGGAATGTGGGTTTAATTTTTATATAGTTCAATTACCTAGTGGATGTTTACGAATTGTTGTTCCAATGCGGAATTTTTCCCGTTTCAATAAAACTAGTTTTATTGTTCCCGGTGATTATTCTGCGATTTCTCCTATTCTGACAGCTAGCGTTCTATTTGGAAAACCTCCGCTCCTCATCAAGAATCTTCCTCCTAATAAAATTCAGGCTGACCAAGAATTCTTATCCATTCTTCAAAAGATGGGAGTAGAAATCGAAATTATTGATACACAAGTCCAACTACTAAGTAATTTAACTACTCAATCCCATACACTCGACCGCCTTCTCATTGATTGCGCAAATCATCCTGACTTATTTCCCGTGCTGTGTGTTTTAGGAGCTTATACAAAAACTACAACTTTTTTAACGAACATCGACCATATTCGGTTCAAAGAATCCAACCGTGTAGATTTTATGGTAGATCTTCTCTCTCAATTTGGGGTACAAATCGAGATGATTGAAAATTCTGTGCACATATTAGGAAATTCTGCTATTCATCTTTATGCGAATCACAATATTATTGGTGTGTTTGATCATCGAGTTTTAATGGCATTGTGTGTATTCGCTCTTGGTCTATCTTATAATGGATATCATTTAACCATAGAAAATGTGAATAGGATAGCAGATAGTTATCCCTTCTTTTTCGATGATTTACGAAATCTTGGAGGAAAATTTACTTTAGAGGGGATTTGATGGAGCATATGAGGCTTTTCTCCGACGTTGTGGACTTAATCCCAACAATCCCCAAGATTTTTAGGTGTAATTATGTAGATTTTATCTCACAAGAACTACTTCAATGCATTGTATAAATTATTAAACTTAAAATCTCTAGGTGATATAAAACTTAGGGATAAAATGGTCTTACGTATTCATATATAGAAAACAAAGGATCATTATTCTTAAATACGCACTCATGGGATATCTTAATGGCTAGCTCAGATTCAAAAACTTATAAAATATTAGTAGTAGGAGATGCCAGTACGGGGAAAACCTCGCTGACTCACCGGTATCTAACGGGGATATTTGTTGATTCTGTACGCCTAACCATAGGAGTGGATTTTTTCTCTAAACGCATTAAACGGGATAATGATCGCATAAAACTGCAGATATGGGATTTTGGTGGAGAAGAACGATATCGATTCCTACTTCCAACTTACAGCAAAGGTGCAAATGGGGCGATGATTTTATATGATATCACCAGACAAAGAACTATCCAAACGATCCCCGAATACGTTAAAATCGTGCGAGAGGCAGCTGGTGATATACCTATCTTGCTCATTGGTTCCAAAATCGATTTAGAAGAGTATAGAGAGGTAACTCGTGATTTTGGGATAAGTATCGCCAAAAGCAACTCTCTGAGTTCTTTTGTTGAGATCTCGTCTAAGGACAATGTAAATATAAATGAGACCTTTGATACTCTAATAGACTTGATTATGAAATAATCAGCTGATTTTTGCATTAATGAGATTTATGCTTTGTTTCGACAATTCTGACAACAACTGTGAAAAGTAGTTGGTTATTTGGTCATATATTTCCTCACTCTCTTCTTCTACTTTTGCGTAGGTTAAAGCGAGTTTGGCATTAAGTGCAGCAAGCATCATCATATTAGCTCCCTTAAAGATCAAAATGGGATTCCAACTCGGGCGCATTGACGCCCACCAGGAACTACAACTATATAGCGAACGATCATAAAAGTATCTGGCACTAATATAATAGTTCTGGTCTATCTGGTTCTTTTCATTACAGCTATCACACAAACCAATGAGTTTATCTAAAGCTTTAACCATCTTTCTCTGCACTTTATGAACAGGATTCGATGGATGACTCCATAGGGGGAAATACACTCCATTTTCCAAATCCTTCCCTGTTGTAGACCACGAAGATGCTTTTGGTAGAGTCATATCTCCCTCAGGAAACAGATCAATCAATTCTGACAGAAAAATCGTTTTTACTTCGGTAGTATGTGTTTGTAACAAATGATAAACTTGTCCGAGAAATTCTTTTTCGTAATATGCGATGTGATGTCCGAATGTTTCTCCATCTAGGGCGGTAATTAGGAATTCCGTTTCCGTCTTTGATTCTATGTTGCCATTTTCTTTCTTACGGTTCTCATTCTCCTCCTCTTCTTTTATTCCCAACAGGATGTTATTCACAAAATCCATTGCAGAAATATTATTGAATGCAATCTTATTACTGATAAAATCATCCCGATAAAAAATCGTGAGTCCGTAAGGTGTTTTTTGGATTTTCGTTGTAATCCAATTGCCTGGTTCTGACGCCACGCCAGAAACTATAGCCCAATTATAGCCCATGTCTTTAATTATTTTCAATACTTTATCACTAATCGCTAATTCGGGAGAGAAGAACCCAGATGAGCTATCCTTTCCGAAATATTTGAGATTCGTTTCTCGGTTTAGTTGTATTTGACGGATAACTTCCTTTTCGGGTATAATTGGTAAAAGGGGATGAAATTTTGCAGTTCCAACTATCTCAATAGATCCCTTAAACAGTAATTTTCGGATTAATTGGATTGTTTCTTGATAATTCCATTGATCCAATAAATCCAGCAAAACTCCGGAGATATTGAAGGTAGTTTTTATATTTGGGAGTGTATCGAGCATTCGGAAGAGGGGAAGATAACAAGTTTCGTTGATTCGAGCCAGTACTTCCCGATCTTGGGTTGGAGGTTGATATATATGCAGGAGATTTGCCCAATACTTCGTCACTTGATACACACCGAGAATTGCTCTTGGAATGAAAGATAATCTCACTAAAATCTCTGAGTTTATAATGATTTCTCAATGTCACAATTAAGAAAAATGGATGAAGGTATGTTTAATCATAAGAATCAAATGGAACCACTCCAAAAGACACATCCAAAATATCCGAAAACACTTGGGGGGAAATGGTGAGAAAATATAAACGGGTCACCGAATTTTGATTCGTTCGAGTGGAGTAATTATGTGAACGGGGATGGAAAGTTGACGGTTGTAATAAACCAATTCGTTCCAATTTGGAAACAAAGAACTGAAAGTGGGATTGAATGAAATCATATTTCAGATTTTCGCATGCAATTTTATACATGCTACCCAATTCCGAGTAAGTTGTGTAATATCGGCTCTGGGACTTAAAAAATGAAGAAATTTCATCTAAGGCGATCCTATCAACCATGTCCGTTTCGGAAATAAACTCTGCAATGTAGATCTCATCAATCGAATAATCTTTGAGCTGAATTCTGCAGATATCTTGAATACATTCGGGAGTCATGGTGCTATCTGACTCAAGTATTGGATATAATTTCCTTAAAACACAGATACATGATTCTGGTACACAATAATCGTAGCTATATACCAGATCAATCATGTATCGGATCACATCTGGTTCCACGGGATGTTTGAATGCTAATTTACAGCGATCTCTACTGATCCGTTCTAAACTAGCAGGATTATATGTGTTCAACTGGATTTGTATGTCAGATTTTTTGAAGTCCGTGAGGTAAGGGGAACTTTTTAATACATTAAAAGAGCCCACCATCATGCATGATTGGGAAATGCTTACATCCATAATCTTATTTATAAAGTTGGGTTGAGAATGTTCTATCGAATCCAAGTAAAATAATAAAGAAGAGTCGGATCCAACCGATTTGGAGATAAGATGGTTTAGGAGATTAATTTGACTTGCTAATGATGTGTTCAAGATCGCATCAGGAGAGAGGTCAAAATGTTGGGAACGGGATAATCCATTAATTAATGAATATAGGATTTGGCTGGATTCTTTTTCTTCACAGTTTACATAATATATCTCGAGTTTTTGGGTGCTTTTTAAATTAGATTTTTGTAGGTTCGTAATTACCTTCCGAGTCAGGGCAGTTTTCCCAACTCCTCGTAATCCATATAAAGAGAGAATAATGGGATACTGATCTCGGATCGCATCTTGCAACAGTGATTGCATAGAATGGCGTTCTTTGTTAAGTCCGATCAATTCGGGGGGAGTGTAATAGGGATCGAACAAGGCACGGGGTCCGACATACTTCTGATGGGCAATGGATTTAACCAGCATGCTATTTTTTCTCAGATATGTATTTAAAGTCCACTTGAATTGACGGTGTGAAGGGTGGGGGAGCTATAACCGAAATCCCGAAAATAATGTGCGGAATTACAAATAAATTAATCAACAATTTTTATTGCCTGATTCAGAATAGAATCAAAACGATACCGTAAAATGGTCAAGAGTTTATCTTCAATTTCATAAAATACATCTCTATATAGAATTACAATGGACTTGGGATTATGTTTCTCTTACTTGACAGCTTCCAATCGTTCCTTTTTTTTATTTTCGATTCCATACAGACTCAATTTCTCTTCCATCATGTTGAAAATAACAGAAATAACGGCATTAATCTAGACTTTGGTTTCGTTTTTTTTCATTAAGTTAAATTCCCCCGCATATTTTTCATCTAAATCCCATCGATTTTATTTTTGTAGTTCGGATCTATACTTTTAACTATCGTTTTAAATAAGTGTTAAATTCGTGAAGAATTTGGAGATAGAATATGAGTGAAATTAAGAAAATTATAGATGATATGGGAATTGCTGCTTTTGAATCCAACATTAAAATTGCCGCATTTGGAGTTATATCTAATACTGGAGATGTAATTTTCCAAACAGAAAATTGGAATTTAAAAAACGATGTTCAGACAATTCTCAAAGTAATCAAAGGACAGAATGATTTTGTACTAAATCATGTTGAATACACTGTGGTTAAGCCTACCTCCGGTGGTATTATAGGAACAAATCCAAGAGGAATGGGTCATGTGTTATTTACAACATTTCAAAGAGGAATTCTAGTTTCCTACGCGATGCCTCAATCGGATTCTGCAAAAGGATTAGCTTTTCTTGTTTCAAACGCAGTAAAATTAAATGGAAAAATATAAAAAGAATTATTCTACATGAAAACACTCATCATAGGCTCGCTCTATCCAATCTATCATCCCTTTAACCTCTATCACAAATCCTATGAGAATTCAAAGTTAAGAAAAAGCTTGTAATTCGTAAGGAACCATTATCGCTAAATTACGTTTTTAATCCGTAGTTCTTTCACTCGATTTCCATGTTATTAAGTGTAGGTGAAGTAGCCAAAAATTTGAGTGTGTTTTCGCTTAACTACGTTAAAGAATCTAGAATTTAAAGAAGTGGGTCTAAGGAACACCACTTGAACAAGTCTGATGTTTAATTTTCCGTTTTTCGACTAATTCGCCAATTATGCGACCATATTTGTTTGGTATGCTTAGCTCGTGCAAATAGATTATTTTTTTTTTCTTACCAATGATAAATGTTATCAAAGTGCTCAAATAACGGTGATTTGATAAAAATTATGCAAAGGAGATCTTTTTGTATAGACCATGTATATCACTTATATAATGAAAGAAAAACTTGTCACATTACGCATCGATGAGGAAACTCTCGCAAAATGGGATCAATTTTGCAATACGCGAGAATTGAGTCGTTCTAATTTAATCCGATTAGCTGTGAATAGTTTAATTTTATCCACTTCAAAAGAGGATATGCAAACCCTTATTGACACCCTCTTGCTAAACTATACAAAGGGATTCTCAAAGAGAATTGTGGTAGAGTTATCTGATGCAATGAAAAAAGAATTCGAATTATTACGTGCATTTTTGGCAGAAAAAAATCCCACAAATTGACCATTTATGTATAGTAATTGTATATACAAGCGCTAGCTTTAAGAATGATCTAATATTTTTTCTAACTTAGACGTATTTGAATAAATTGGTAGTACAAAAAAGGTAAAACGAACATGTCACAACTAGGCGGAGTGCCTGTAATCATTTTAAAAGAGGGCACAGAATCAACAAAGGGTAAATCTGCTCGAAGTAAAAATATTCAAGCGATTCGAGCAGTAGCAGAAGCAGTAAAAACCACTCTGGGACCACGTGGAATGGATAAAATGCTTGTAGATAGTCTGGGGGATGTCACGATCACCAATGATGGAGCAGCCATTTTAGAAAAAATTGAAGTGGACCATCCTGGAGCAAAGATGGCTGTAGAAATCGCCAAAAACCAAGACGATCAAGTAGGAGACGGTACCACGAGTGCTGTAATCGTGGCTTCTCAGCTCTTAACAGTTGCAGAAGAACTTATGGAGCAAGGAATTCATCCAAACACCATTGCACGCGGTTTCCAAAAGGCTCTGACACAAGCATTAGCGATTATCAATGAAGTGGCCAAAAATACGGAAAACGATCCCAAGATCTTAAAACAATGCGCTATTACTACAATGAACTCAAAAGGAATGGCTGGAAAACGGGATTTCTTTGCAGATATTGCTGTAGATGTTATGCAGAAAGTATATGAGGAAGGAAACACCTCCTACGAGGCTGTAAAGAATGTTGTGGTTTTAAAAAAGAAAGGTAAATCCCTTCAGGAAACTGAAGTAATTTCCGGTATTGTATTGGAAAAGGAACCCGTTCATCCTCTTATGCCAAAATCATTGTCTGGTGGCTTGAAAATCGCAATAATAGCACATGCTTTTGAAATCAAGAAGACGGAATTTAGTTCAGAACTGCGTATCACATCCGCAGACCAAATGCAAGCCTTCCTTGATCGGGAAGAAGATGTAATGAAAAAATACGCAGATAAAATGAAAGAGTTGGGTATACAAGTTGTCATTAACCAAAAGGGAATCGAAGATACAGCAGCCCACTACCTCAATAAAGCAGGAATCTTTGCAGTAAAATCCGTAACCAAATCAGATCTAGAAAACCTCGCTCGTGCAACTGGGGCAACCATTGTAGAAGATATTTTCTCAATGGAAGCAAAAGATCTTGGATACGCCGAAAAATTAGAGTGTAAAAAAATTGCAGGTGATGATTTGATTTATATTAACGGCTGCAAGCATCCAAAAACTCTAACAATAATAATTCGAGGAGGTACAAACTCCGTTATTGAAGAAGCTGAACGCACTCTCCATGATGCCTTGTCCGTTGTTGGTACTTTGCTAGAGAAAAAGAAATTTGTTGCGGGAGGAGGTGCAATCGAGATGGAAATTAGTGCAAGATTATTGGATTTTGCAACTGAAGAGAAAGGTAAAGAGCAATTAGCAATTGAGTCATTTGCTCGAAGCTTAGAGTGCATTCCCATCGCTTTAGCTGATAATGCAGGTATCGAACCCATTGATATCATAGCCCAATTACGAGCAAAACACGTTAAACCTGGCTCTGAAGGTTGGGGTCTGGAAATTTTCGCGCAAAAACTCAAAAACAACTATCTTACTGGTGTTATTGAACCAGCTGCGAGCATCCAGACTTTCATCAAATCCGCAACGGAATTGGCAATCTTAATACTGAGAATTGATGAGATGATCAAAGCCAAGAAAACCGAAGGTCCACCAGGTGGAGGAATGCCTCCTGGAGGAATGGGTGGAATGGGTGGAATGGGCGGAATGGGCGGAATGGGTGGAATGCCCGGTGGAATGGGCGGAATGGACGATTACTAAATCACCATACGACATTCTTACTTAATTTTTTTTTTATTTTTTCCTGAACTGTATTTCTACGCATCTTTATATTGCTTTCTACTAAACCACACATATGGAACTATGGGTAAATTGGCTACTAGGTTGGTTATTTTGGATTTTGGTTATCATTTTCAGCATTGTGTTATCATTTCTTATTACACGCAATTCACATGAAGTAAAAATTCCCGATCATCTATTCGACTATTCCTATAAATCTGACATTTTACCCAAGAATGGTTTTTTCCTCGATACACATTCGCACACCACAGAAAGTGATGGACATATGACTGCTGAACAGAATATTCGTTGGCATATTGCGAACGGATTTCATGCAATGGTGGTTAGTGACCATAATACGGGTAAAGCAAATGAACCCAGTTTACAATTGCAGAAAAAATATCCTGAAATTGTGATTATTCCCGGAATCGAATGGACGACATTGCGACTTCATATGAATTTCATCGGTATCAAGGACTATCCATATGAAATTTCTCTTATTCCTACTGATGAACAAATTATTGATGCGATCAAGAAAGCGAAGAAATTAGGTGCAGTAGTGATGGTGGACCATATAACATGGACAAAAGAGGAAAAACTGCACCGAGATCATAACCATCCAACTCGAAAACAATTATTAGATTGGGGGGTGGACGGATTTGAGATTTATAATACCATGCGGTGGCATGATCCGAAAACAATCCATATTATTGACCTCCTAAGAGAAAGTAACCAATTATCTCGTCCCGTATTCTTCTCAACAGGTACGGACATCCATAATCCACTAATAGAATTTGCAGCTGGGTGGACAGAGATGATTCTAACACCACAAGAACGGGATAGTCCAACTATTCCTATCGTATTAAACGCGCTTCGGGAAGGAAGAACGCGAATTTGGGTGGATAATGATTATCGGGAACCATACGAGGCTAAAAACCTAAAACGAAACGATTCTTCACTAATGAAAAAAATTCTAGCTCCTTTTTATGCGCTCCGGACAACCCTGGATGCAGCTCCAGGACGAAAAATGGGTGCAATTAGTATCCTTATCTGGATCATAATCTTGTATTTCCCATTGCGGTGGTTGTTTTCCTTAATTGCTACAATATAATTATCTACGAACAAAATTTATAATGGAAATAACTCCTTGTTCTTCAGGTGTTCTAAGAATTCGGAAAAAATTTCTTTGAAAACAATCATCGCTTTTTCCACAATCTCTTTTATCGAGATGGAACCGGTGCTTTCGATAGTGAAAATGTAATTATTCGGCTTATCCTGCACGGTGATTGCTTCTTGAGGACAATTTCTGGCGCATTCTTCACAAAGAGTACATGCTTGCCAATAATCCTTAACTAGTTGGGCTTTACCTTTTGAGAAGTCAATAATATCTTCGGGGCACCTTTGTGCTGCAATGCACTGATTCGGACAATCGGAGCATTTTAAAAAATCAATCTTCACATCTGGATAATATCCAAATCCGATCTGAGCTGGTTGATATTTAGCATGATCTCTTCCTTCTCCCAAGCGCGCAAAAGCTTCAAATACGAGGCTGGAATTTTTTTGGAGTTTTGCGATCACAATATTTTCATTCACAGGTTTGACTGCGGGATCTGTACTCTGAAGATCTCCACTACGAACGATATGTCCATCAAGATCTGCTTTAACACTACAAGTCAACTCCACCTGACAAAGGGTACACCCTACACCTCCACATGAGCACTCATGTCGCATGTTGTAGTTTTTCAAATCCGTAGTTAAAGGTATTAAACCCAATCGATGGGCTATGATTTCATCGAATAATGGAGAATCGTTTTCCAAGAAAATAACCTCATCGATAGCCATAACGGGAACCTCGGAAAGCACAATTCTTCGGAAGGCATTCGCAAACTCTAACGACACTCCTTCCAGTACAAATTTAATCATATCCAATTTTTCGTTCTGGATTCTATCAAAAACCGTTACTTTTACCACTTTCTGTTACCAACCAACAAAACGAGTGATCTCTATCAATAAACCATCCCATTAAAATTTTTTGACTTATCCCACTCCAGCAAGAGAACACCGAGATCCGACAAATATAACATGGGTATATTATCCGACTTTATGATTGGAAATAACCTAACATACACTGTTAAATCATTTTTGATCAAACCTACACACCACACACCTTCACTACCACCCTAGGAGGATTGCAATCACATGTCAGATTATTATGAGAATTTATGCCCTTTCTGTGAGAACAACCTCCTTTTAACTTATTTTTGTAGCGACTGCACTGCAGTTTTTTGTGAGAATTGTGTGCAATATGCATTAAATGATGAACTTATTTGCACCAATTGTGGCTCAAAAGAAATATCCATGGTTAATATGGCCGCATTAGAATGTAAGCAGTGTAAATCTAATCATATTACCTCCATTCAAAAAAAATTGCACACATGTCCGAATTGCTCGAGTGGTAATGTTGTGAAAATTATCACGAAATTTGATGAATTACGGAATCGATTTAAGAATATAATTACGACAAGCAAGCGATTTCTTAGTCCCTTAGTATATGCGGTGGATACGATTTCCATCCAAAAAGAAAAATTAATCCGATTACGTGAAGATTCCGTTCAGATGTGTCATTTTCCTCGCTTAGAAATGGAAATCATCCAGTCAGTTAAGTTGTTCAAAGATGGAAAACATACAGTGCAATTAAAAACCAGTGACTTTTTCCAACATATCAACCGGAATTTTAAAACCTATTTTGATATTGAGAAATCTCCTCCAAAATTGATCCCTGTATTAGAAGCGGAACTTGAATCCCTTGAGAAATCCGCTGAAAGCATTATTTCGTATGGGAATTCTGCAAACGAAAAATTAGAAGAAAAATTCGTAGAAATTCGGACTAAATTGGATTTCATGAGTTCGGTGCAGAGTTTATTCATGCGGTATCTATCACTTCTGAGTAATAATATGGAATATCATGAAAAACCCGTGTTTGGGATACGCGGAAAATTGGGAGATTCCAATCAGCCTGAAACCGATCATTTCAGTAAAACAGGAACAATCCTCCTCACAAACCGGAAGTTATATTTCCTGCATGAAAAAGGATTTGTAAAAAAGCATACAGAAGTCTTATTGGCACTTCCTTTGGAGGAATTAACTCGTGTTCGATTGAAAGGATTTATTTTAAAGAAATTGCTTTTAGAATTCGGACCAAAGAAATTCCTATTCCACCTAGGAAAGAAAAACCTCGCTCAGCTAGAGAATTATATTGAGAAAGCACGAGTGTTTGACAATAACAAAATTGATCGGGATCTTCTTTTTGGACTTAAACATGTGGATGTGGGAATTCAGGAATTTCGTAATGCGTTAGAGAGTGCAATTATTTCACTGATCGGATACAAAACCGCAATTTTGGATTCAGACGATCCCTTCGGAATCGAAATGAACCAATTCACAAACACTAATCCAAGTTCAGAACAACATCACACTCCCCCACAAGAATACCCATATCCCGTAGATACTATACCAAATCCACAGAACCAATTTTCTGCCCATTCTACATATTCCCCCCCCGTACAATGTCAAGATCCGGGGGAAAACCAACAGAGAGAAAATCTCACTTCTTTATACAATTACTACCAAAAACGTCCTATGCTAAATCAAACGAAAGCAATGGCACCCCCTCCAACTCCTCCTCCAAGTTTCCACAAAAATGGAACTATCTCCAATCCATATAATCCTCCCTCAACATATGATCCTTCCTACACTCAATATTCACATAGCCATATTGCACCTAACACCACACAATCACGATTTCCTCTAAAAACTCCCACAAGTAGTATTGTAAATAAAGTACTTTCCGTTCTTCCCGATGAATCCCCCCATATTCCCCAACCTCCCGAAGTAATACATAGTCATCAACAAGTTCCGGAAATTGATGTCTCAAAATTAATTCCCGAACAAGACTTTCCCGAGAAATTATTACGACTGGAAGAACAGACTTCTTGGTTACAACGTAAATTAGATATGCTCATGAAAGCAAGGGATCAAGGAAAACTCTCTGAAACCGATTTCTTCCGATTGTATGAAGAAGCTCATAAGGAATTGTATCGGACTCAAAAATACATTCAACAAATCAAAGAACGATCCAAGTCGTTCTAGTTATAACTCTAAAGATTGGCTATTTTTTCCATAAATCTTTTTTTTTACGATAGTATGAACATGTCTATGTTCAACGAAATACATGATAACCGTTTTTAAATAGCATAAAATCGGCTCTATTGCGTAGGAGCACCTTAAATCCACCACATCCAATCCTCAGGTTCTTTATTTGTTCCCGATACACTACGCAACCAATGCTGAATTTCGGAAGATCTTAAATTACGTCAAAAATAACGATTTATAGAAAACGGAATGAAAGAAATGGCAATAAAAAAAGAAATTTCAATGTTATTTTGGAATTCATATGCAGCAACAAGAGAGATGCAAAACTGCAAATGAATGCTTAGAGAATCACCTCAATTTTTATTTAAAACGTTTAGGGAAAAGATTTCTTTATTTCCGTGAATTATTTTATGAATTCGACTACTTAAGTTAAATGAGAACGGGAAGTGAAATCATTTTAATTCTCTAATGTAGACTCGTTGTTATTCCATGCTTTCAGCTAATCCCTATTAACTTAGTTCCCATTATGAAATACCCTATGCTACACGAACCTGCTAATAGTCCAGGTCTGTAGAGCATTATCACATATATTCCATCAATTATAAAAATGGGAATTTCAGGTTCATTCAGGTCAGTTAAAAGAAATAATAATTCCAAAATGATGGGAAATGATGAAAGAAAGGCAGCTACAATACCGATGATAGAGAAAATTTGAAATAATTTTACAGGATGGTTCATTTTTATTACAATTGAGTTGCATTTACTTTGCAATCGCCAAGAGTTCAAACCAAGAATATGCCCCATCAATATTGATAACCAGTGATAGAAGAATACATGAATTTCAACGGGCTATAAATCTATTGAATATCCTCCGTAACCTGGATGGGTTACAAAAAATTTATCCGTGCCCAGATTTTAAAATGGAGAAAAAAGTATAGGAATAAAGAAGACAAAGATTATCAGTATCGAAAAAATTTTCAATCTTCAGTCATCAGTAAAATCTTAATCGAAAAGCAAAAAACAAGGTCACAATACTAAATAATGCATCAACCCCGGCCGATACAAGTATTGTTGGAGGTTGTGCATACTAGAGATCAACTCCTAATGGATTATACTTTCTAATCGGTCGTCCAACGATGTAAGTATGATATGAAATTATTGAGACTGCAATGGCAATTACTTTAATTATCAATCTGGTTGCAAAAATCAATAGTATTATCCCAAAATCTCTTCCTTCTTTTCCTAATGGTCTATCAACCAAGAATATAACTTTCTGTTGATTTTTTCCTCCCGAGACATCCTGTATATGACTCCATCGCACAAGTACATAAAAATTCCTATTGAAAGTCTATTGACCAATGAGAATCCAAGATGCTATCTTCGTATGTGGATAGAATAAAAAGAGAAAAATGATCTCATGAAAATAGCTTTGTTGTTCAATATTTACGTTAATTTACTTGTATTAGAGATCGTTATGGAGAACAATCCATGAGTTAAAGGAATCGAAATAATGGTGAGATATTACATATCTAATTCTTTTTTGAGTTTTTCGATTTCCTTTTTGAGTTTATCCTTACTTTTGATTTCTGTCTCTTCTTCCTGATCGAAATCGAGATCCAAACCCTCAGTGCTCATTTCTTCTGGAACTGAGGGCATTCCACTCGCTTCGCTCATGAGTAACTCGGTTTCTAATTTCTGTAATTCGTCCTCTACGTCAATTCCTAAATCAATCTCCATATCTCCTGCCAACAAATCACCCGCTTCTTCAATTTGCGCGATAGATTCTTCTGCACTATCAACCAGTTCCATTGCTTTTTCAGGATTCACATTTGCTGCAATTTTACTCAATTCACTTGAACTTGTCTCTAATGCACCCGTAACATCTGAAATCGTCTTAGCTTCGTCAAGAGCATCCATATGTCTCTCCAATTTTCCTATCATGTTGTAATATTTCTCAGATTTCAACCTGTAAGTCTTCCATCGAATCAACATTTGACGGGAAATATCTCTATTACCCGCTTTCAAAGCTTTCATTGCACGCAATCGAGCTTCCTGACTTTTTCGTGCAAATTCTTTGTTTTTGATATTGAGATGATGGATGGTGGTCTTTATCCGAGCTTGGGTTTCTACCTTGTCAGCTTTTTTATTTTTGGGGAATAATTTCTTAAAAACCATGTTCATTTACCTTAAGATTATACTATAAATTCGGTTATTTTTAGTTTTCTCTATATCAACTACTAATACTAGGTTCTATAGATTCTACTTATAAAATCGTATGGGGGCTAAATATTATAACTATTTCAATCCGAAAAAATTTAATAGGGTGTACCAATACGTACAGCATTCGTGTAGGATGGGACTATAAAATCTATATAACTAAATTTTATTAATTTCAAATACCGGAAGATAATATGAGGGAGAATCCAGAACTTGAAAATTTCAGAATTAATCCTCCAAATGCAAATCCCCCGAATCGATGAAGTATATTATCCTTCAGATGATTCCTACTTAGTCATTGATTATTTTGACAACTCAGAATTTGAGAAAACCCTGAAATTATTATCAGAATTCAAAAAAACAATAAATATTTTAGATATGGGATGTGGTACCGGTATTTTAGGGTTCTGTCTAACCTTCAAAATACTTTATACAAAGTTCTTTGATAAAATTAATCTCAACTTCGTAGACATAAATTCGAAAGCTATTGAGACTGCGAAATTTATGATGAACGAAAATTTCCATTATCTAAAAACTCTGGATGGATGTAAGAATGAAATACTGAACGTAGATTATCATATCTCCAATTTATTCCATGAAATTCCCTCAAAGATATACGATATTATTGTGTTTAATCCTCCCTATCTCCCCCAAGATGACGAAATTCAGAATGTATTACCTATTGATCAAGCGTTATATGGTGGTCCTAACGGAATTTCTATTCTTAGAACATTTTTTGAGAGGTCAAAATACTACATGAGTGCAACTTCGGTTGTATATTTTGTTGCATCTTCCCTGGGAACTCTACGAAAGTTGCTTCCTAAGATTTCCCAAGAATATCAAATAACACTTTTACAAAATCTACATATGTTCTTTGAGGATATCGCATTATTCGCTGCTCAGAAAAGTTTAATATAACAAAAGATCTATAACTTCAGGTTATGATAAGCCTATTATTTTCCTTTAAGCCACATAAAACCACTTTTTATTAATTCTAATTTAACTTAAATATCTGTCTGGTTTACCTAAACATAGACTTCCAATGCTTAGCATAACAAAGGAAGCGCAAGACTTTGTTAAACAACAAAAGTCTCAAAATGTACAACCAGCAATTGTCGTGTTTGAACGGACGTATACCAGTTGATGTGGTCCACGCACCTATACGGGTGTACAAATTCACGATGAGAAAGAATTGAGAGAATATGATGGGCTGGAGGAAATAAAAAAGGAAGGAGTTGACATTCCGATCTTCATCGAACCTCAGCTTCATTCCAAGCTCAAAACGGCTCAGATCGATCTAACAGGATTCGGAGCATTCAAACGTCTGGCACTGATTGTATAAAGCGCTAAATTAGGGTGATTAAAAAGCCGAAATGGATGATTGGTCAATAATAAATGTGAGATTGATCATGACAGGTCTTGCAAAGACTTAATTGGCTTTGAGAAAAAAAGACAATTAAATAACCATGAAACTTAATGATTGATAAGGTATCGAAAATGACTGAAGAAGAAGAATTGAAGAAGATTCGTAAACAGAAAGAGGAACTATTGAAAAAAATGATAGATGTACCTCAGGGGATAGTTCATATTAATTCTGTTGACCAATTTAATGAACTGATTGAAAACCATAAAGATGACATTATTGTGATAGATTTCTGGGCAGAATGGTGTGGTCCCTGCAAGATATTTGCTCCTGTCTTCGAAGATGTCCAAAAAAAATGGGGTGATAAGTTTATTTTTGCAAAACTCGATACGGAAAGGTTACCTAACGTTTCCCAGCAACTTCAAGTAATGGGAATTCCGCTGGTCATATTCATTAAAGGGAAAAAGGAAATTTATCGGCAAGCAGGAGCACTAGCTCGTCAGCAATTCGAGATGTTGCTTAATCGAGTAAAAGATGCTGTGGATAAAACGGAAAAAGGAATGTATTCCTAGTGTTCTCCTAGTTATCGGATTGCATATAGGTGAGCAAGGAATTAAAGAAATTCCATATTTCCAATGGCGTTAATTGCCATACTCTCTTATTTTTTAACCCTACCTCAATAACTCGATTCAACTCCAAATTCCGAAGAAAATCTAAATTCGAAAAAATTTCCAAATTGTGTATTAGAAAATTTAATGCTTTGGGTATGATCTTATTTTTATATGGAAATATTCCTGCGAGAAACTCAATAAATTGGGGAATATTGGGATGTTGCATAAATTTCGGATTAAATTTGAGCTTTATTATTCCGCTTTGTACCTCAGGTTGCGGATAAAAGTCAATTTTAGGCACTTTTCGTAGCAGTTCCATATGAAAAAATAGTTGGGACAATACACTTAAACGGCCATAACCTTTTGCTTGAGGCGGAGCATTCATCCGAAGGATGAATTCCTCCTGGAGCATTAGAATGATCAAATCTGCTTTTTCTTCGGAAATAATGATTTTTTGGATCAAAGGTCCTGAAATTTGATATGGCACATTGGAAACAAGCCGAGAATGAGATGGAAATGATGTTTTAAGCGCATCTTTTGTGATAAATTGAACTGTATCTTGGTTCGAAAATTTAACATTTCTTAGATATTGGGTTATTTTGTGATCTATTTCAATTGCGATGGTGTTTTTTGAACGCTCTAGTAATTTCTGAGTCAGAATTCCAAAACCAGGACCGATTTCCAGAACTACATCCCTACTTGCATCGAGTTCAGCCTGTTCTATAATATAATCCGCGATTTGCTCATTGATAAGAAAACATTGCCCTTGGTTCTTCCGAAGTGCAATTCCGTATTGGGATGAGATCCGGCGTATTTCTTCTATTCGATTTCGGAATTGCATGGGAATTCTACTGATCTAAAATCGTTTTTGGTAAGTTTGTCTTTTAAACGGGCGTTCTTCTTGGAAGGGTTGATCGTTTCCCTGTTTTGGCTTGTATCTCTTCACAAATAGGCAATGTTTTTCTTCATCGTCGATAATTTCATTCAAAATTCGTTTGGAAATTAAATTAGAGATGTTATGAAGACTTTTAATTCGACCATCAAAATCTGCATAGGATTCAAAGAGTTTGATATTTCGTTGATCAATAATTTCCCAAAGTAATTTTTGTCCAACTCCTGGCAATAAGCTTAATTTATGTCGTTTCGTGGTAATGGGACCTGCAGTATTCAAAAATGTTACATACAACAACTCTGAGTTAATAACATGCAATTCGATAGTACTTTGCAGCAAATCTTTTGCAGTTTGGGTTAATTTATGATAATTTAACCGTTTTCTCACTTTTCCAACAACACTGGTAGGACCAAGCACAATTTTTTCTTGTAATTTTATTTCAGCCCCTCTTTTGTAGGATAACTCAAAAAGATTGAAATTCGGGGTTTCGATAGCTTGGACTATAGGAAATTGACTACTTCTTCCATTACTTATATGTCCATGTTCCAAAATGTCAATAATATAGATAACTGTTCCAGATGGTAAAGAGAACTCTTTGGGTTTATTGTAATCTTTACTCTTATAATTTCTATCATTTCTATTTGGACTTTTATTATTTGGATTAAATTTTCGCTTATCTGAATACCGTCTATCTGACATTTTTTTCCCCTTCTTTCTCTCTATAATGGGTGATTTGAACCCGTAAGCTATTGAAAATAACTAAAACTCTTAGCATATTAATCAATATAGTACTAATTACTCAAATTTTTCTGCTGGGTTCTTCTGTATCACTCCGTATTGGTCCTATTTTTGTAAAAATAGATTTGTCGATTTACTCCAAGTTCTTAGTGTTTAAAAATATTTAATTTTATCCTCAGTTCTTCATTTTGCTAGGTCATGTAATTTATTTAAAAGATCACTGAGATTTTTGTCACTTAATTTAGATGCCTTGAGATCTTTCTCGAATATGACTTTTAGTTCTTCAATCGTGGAAGGGAGTATATTAATTACTTGAATTGCCTGTTCCTCATCCAACTCATACGAATTCATTAGCATATCCTTAATTTTAGCAACCTTATTCGCAGACATCTTTGAAAAGGTTTTAGCATAAATTAGTGAACTTTCCTGAAATGAATCGAATTCGTCTTTTCTCTTCTTATGAAGTTCTTCTAATACTTCTAGAACTTCAGGAATTGTCATAGTTTTCTTTTCTAAGATTTTTCGAACCATAGTGTTGCCTATTTCTTTATTGATGTTGGATCAGATGCATGATAAACATTTAAGCGTATATGTTCTCGTCCAACGATTATCATCTTCAGTTTATCAAGATCTTTTACAGAAACTTCATAGCAGCGACCGCGTTTTCCCACGATTGTTCCCGTCTTTCCATGAAAATGCCGGTGTGGAAATCCGCGTTTTTGTTGGGACGGATCCCCAATTATATCAACCTTATCGCCAACATTGTAGGAGATAAGAAAGCGTCTTAGACTTTTCAGACCTCTGTTCCGAACGTTCTTACGAAAAACTCCTCGAGTTTTCGTTCGATATCCGCGGTGTTTTACCATCGCAATCACTAAGCCTATACTATACGTGTGTAGTTAGCAATAACTGTTGATCGGACTTAAAGTTTTGGAATCTGCAGTTTCTCAATGTCAATAATATCCAATTCCATGCACACCATGGGAATTCCAAATAACTCAGCTAAGGAAATTTTCGTGCGACCCTTATCGCCCGAAATAAATTCTTTAATATAGGTACCTCCCATTGCTTTTATCTTTGCATAAAAATGAAATTTATCTTTCCATCGAAATTCGATAGCGAAAATAGAGCGTTTTCGAGTGAGATCCGCCCTCCGATGAACTACTCGTAACGGCGTTCTTTGTTGAATCGGATTCTCTAAAACCTTTAATGCTATATTTCCTATCATTTGTTTAAAATTTCTTCTCGAAATTGGAATCTCAGATTTAATTAAAGCATTATAGGTTTTTGCAGTTGTTTCCCCGCTACATTTCAAATTCTTTATTTCTGAACGATTTACAAATTCTAAATCGAATATTTCGACTTTGTCCCCTTGGTTGTTATTCACTTTTAATTGAATTTCATAAAGGTTAAATGTTCTAACTTGTGGTTCTTTTAGTTCAATAATAAACGGTCTACCCGTCCCTAAACATCGAGCGTCTATATCCTCTCTACCGGCACCATGAAAAACAGAATTCTCACTTTGAGATTGAAGTAAAAATGGCGGAGATATTAGTTCCTCCACACTCATAGGATACTGCTTCCCCGTATAATTACATTTCTCACATCCTTTCCCCTTGCACAATCTATGTGGCCAATGGGTTTGAGGTATACCGCGTAGATATTTTCGATATTTTCCCTTAATACATAATGGATTAGATGTTAATGTAACATGAAATTGATTTTTTTCTAAGTGAAGTTGTATACTCAATTCTGGATTATTAAATTCCACTGGTTTTTTCCACAATTCTTCGAGGTTTTTACCAACCACACGATTAATATTTTTTTTCAGAGATTCTCCTGAATTTATATCTAATCTCGCACGAAACTCATCTTCTCTGTCTAATATTTTCGCATTGACGCCAGTGCCTACCAAATAATTAGAAAATTCATACTTTGTGGCGTTATTAGAAATTTGTTTCACTATAGAATCCACGGAGGAGAACAAATTGTTACATAAATAACAAGTAAAGTCTGGAAATGGTTTCCATTCTGGTTCGAATTTTCGGATAATTTGGTGTGCCGGCTCGTGATTCGTGTGTATTGAAATTTCCTTTATTTCATCGAGATAATTGATAAAAATCTCACCCTTATCTTGCGACACATTCAATTGATGGTGATATTCTAATAGTAATGTATTTAAAATGGAATGTGCTCGTTGAGTATTGGTAAAACTTGATCCAAGAAGTGCAAATTGCCTACCAAAACATTCAGCACATAGACTATATTCCGCTAGGATTCGCTTTGCGATCTTAATAATCTCCATGCTGAATTCGATCATACAACATAGCAAATAATCAAAAAGATTAAAGATTTTGCGAAATTAAGGATAAACGATGTCTACCGAGATGAACACTTCCCCCGATAAAAAGAAATGCCCTAATTGTTCCCACATGCAACCCATCAAGGCAAAATTTTGTCAAAAATGCGGAATTTCTTTTACAGAAAATGAGGGATCTACCCAGTCGCAAGAAGCATTACAATGGAGACAGGTGAAAAAACGGATTTCACAACAACGTGCAGAACCCAAGGAACAACCAAAACAAGAAACAGTGACACGAAAGTGTTCAAAATGTAATGCGATTATTGAATCCACTGTTTTAGAGCAATGCCCATTGTGTATGAGTGAATTGTCTCCTTTACCCTCCACTCAAAAAGAGAACTTGGACAGAATGCTATTTACAGGGAAAAAATTAGTTTCCGAGAAGGAAATAAAGATAGATCGAAATGTTTGGACTTCGGGGCGTGAAATTTTCAATGTATTTCTTAATTCGGTATTAATTTTTATATTTGTTACAATGGGGGCTTATATCTTTCAAATCCAACAGCAATTAGACACAACTATGTTAGTTCTCATAACATTACTAAGTACCGCTTCATTGGGAGTCTATCCCTTAATTTATATAGGGCTGAATCATTTAAATTGGAAAAAAATCGGTTTAAAATCAGAGAAAATAGCCTTGTTTATAACTTTAGGGGTTCTTGGGGGGATAGGGTATTATTTTTTTGAATATGGACTGGAATATCTTTGGGACTTCATCCCTATTTATCCATCGGAATCTCCATTAGCTTGGTTATTCAATAAGCCCACACTGTTTGATATTAACAGTGTTGAGTTTCCATTGCGATTTGCATTTTATGCAGCATTCTTATTTGCTGAGATATTTGAAGAATTCCTATTCCGTGGAATTTTACATAACGGAATTTATGATGTATTGAAAAAGAAAAATAAGGGGAATCCTCGATTTCTAAGTGTGATTCTTACTTCTTTATTTTATAGTACATTTTATCTAATATTTTTTATTAGTTCTATATCTGGTTATACTGTGATATTCAGTTTAGTGCTTTCATTGGTTGTTGGAATAGTGTATGAGCTATCGAATCGTTCTCTGGTAATTGTAATCACACTAAAAATGATTTATGTTGGGATAGGCATACTGTTCACTTTTATACCCCTATTCTAATTTTCTTTTGGTAGGAACTTTTTTTGGAAGGATTACCCTTCTAATTATGGAATAAATCGGATAGTGAAAAGAACAACAATGACTAAAAGGGGAAGATCCCAACCCAAAGTTATTTTTATAGAAGGAATCCATGGAGTTGGGAAAAGTAGTGTATTTCATGGGTTGAAAAGACTCTATAACCCTGAAGAATATAAATTCTACTCCGAACGTTTATTGATGAAGCCGTTATTTCCATTCGGATCCCAAGACGTTCAAATCGCTTTTCGATCTGAATTACATTTTTTGCAACAAATGATTGAGCGGAATAAATTGATAGAAACTGACTTATCAAAAAAAAAAGGACCGAAAGTATATATTCTAGATCGATCTGCGATCAGTGTAATTGTGTACTCGAAATCATTAGGCATAAAAGAAAAAGATCTCCAAGTAATAATGGATCTCTACCGATCAGTTAACTGGCATGAAAATATAATGATTTATCTGCATGCCGAACCACAAACCCTTTTATCCCGCATTGCACAACGTGGCAGTTTAGAGCCTGAAAGATTGCACTGGAATGAAGATGATATCAATTATATCAAAAAACTAGAAAAATTCTATACCATTCACATGAAGAAAATACAGAACAAAATCCAAATAATTGATATAGATACCGAAGGTGTTACTTTGGATGGAGTTATTACCAAAGTAAAAACGGAACTGGATAGACTTGTACCTCGATATACATCTCCACCTGGCCAAAAACTGTTGGATTCTTGGTTCTCACAAAGCAATCCTTCATATACAACTGATTTTTCCCAAAAATAAATCCTTAACAAGAGGTCTTACTATTTCTAATTACAGTAAAGAACTTGAGTTGATTTTCCATTTTCGTAGACAAAACGTGGATTTCTAATATAAGAGCAATAGCCCAGAATATTAATACGGCAATTAAGAAACAAGATTTTATAGAAGCAAAGATGCTGATTGACCAACTCATTTCCATGCGTAAAGATGGTCATAATCCTAAAATTCGTCAAGATGCAGCGATTGCGTTGGATTATATTACTCAAAAATATGGTAATGAACATCCCACAGATTTTCTTTCGGAGGATTGGAAAGGTGACTTTAAAGGAATACGAAAACGATTGTCGATCTTAATCCAAACTCGAAATACGCTCGAATTAAAAACTCTGATCGAACGAATGAATATAGTTGCAGTGACAAATGCTGATCCCTCTGTTAGATCCCAAGCTCTGCAGATACTCGCAGAAATTGCAAACTACAATCTAAAATTGGTAGATCTATTTGAACAGAAATATCTCCACCTTTTTTTAAATGAAACCAATTCGAGCATACAGAAAGAAATAAATAGTTTACTCGTTCGAATCGAACCATCAGAGTATTATGGGGATTATAAAAAAACTCTTGAAAAATTAAACCAGCGCGAAAAGAAACTCAGCGTGTCTGTAAAATACGACTTTTCCAATGATTTTTTACGATATAAAGTGCAAATCCTCAATAATACGAATATAATATTGTGGGATGTGAACTACCGGATTAATAACTACAAAAACAATTTTGTAATTCGACGCATCTATCCGGATTATTATGAAATTTATGAAAGTAGCGTGATTTATTTATCAGTCCTGCAACCCGGTGAGATGAAGGAAATAATTATAACTGTGGAGCCTCGTTGCCCTCAAATCTATTTGGAAGGTATGGTGAATTATAAAAAACAAAATGAAAATGATTATTATACTATCCCCGCAAATAATCTGATGATTGACATTCTGGAGTATTCTCCAAGATTTCAAAAATTGGAGAATAAGGTCGGAGTGAGCCAGATTCGGGAATTTTTCGATCTTCACGTACAATATAAAAGTTCTAATGTATTTGCCCTTCCTGATTCTATATCGTCTAAAACAGCTTATACAATATCTAAGGAAATTCTCGAAAAAAAACATATGATATTGGCTCTGGATGTGATGGATGAGGTTTCTTTCTTTGGGGAAGCATTATTTTATGGTAAAACCGAAACCCAAGGAGAAATTGTTATAATCATACGCAGTTCTACCGAGAATAAATCACTAGAAATCACCATTGGAACTAATAATAATGCATACCTTGTAGCAGTGCATATCAATTTTGATACCCAATTCCGACAATTGCTGACGAGCCGCCCAGAATTTTCATCTAATGAGAAAGTTTTAAAACTTCGATGTCCCTCATGTTTAAGTAGTTATGACAAGCTTCGACCATGGTGTCCATGGTGCGGTTTCGAGTTACAAGAATCCAAATTACTCTTTTAATAACGGTAATATAGTAATAATTATATTATCCAATTTATGATTAGGTGGTAGGTATAGCATGAAATCTCAAAAGGAATTAGGTGTTCCCATACCCCATCATAAATCCCTAGTAAGTCGTGTCATAAAAACAGTTTCTAAAAAACAGAGAGAAAAAGCCCTTAAAGAAACGGAATATAATGTGTTTTCATTCCCGGCGGATTTATTGTTTTTAGATTTTCTCTCCGATAGTGGAACAACAACTATGACAGATCTCCAATGGTCTGCATTATTCCATGGAGACGAGTCTTATGGGAGAAATAAAGGATATTATGTATTACTGGATGCAATTCGGGACGTCTTTGAGAGAGGGGATTCCCCCAAAAAATCAATTGAACTGATTCTCTCGGGTATTACTGATGTGAACCGTTTGATGAATGAATTGTACTTAGTCTCATATGAGGGTGGATTTGTAAACGGTGGAATATGTCAACTGGATCGCCCGAACGCATTTATTGTCCCTCAAGGGCGATGTGCCGAATTTCTCCTATTTTCTACCATTTCTAAAGTTTTGCAAGAGCGAAATCCGAATATACACAAAGATTACTATATCCCAAATAATGGACATTTTGATACGACAGAAGCAAATATTGTTGCTGCCGGATTACACCCAGTTAATCTTTTCGATAAGAACACTATACTTCATGAGTTTCCTGTGGAGAAAATCGAAAGTTCAAATTCTTTTAAGGGAAACATGGATGTAGAATTACTTAAGGATTTCTTAACAAAGTATAGTACAGATCAAATCCCTCTAATTTACTTAACAATTACTAATAATACGGCTGCAGGACAGCCTGTATCACTAAAAAACATTGAAGATGTATCAAATATCGCAAGAATATGTAATATTCCTCTTTTTTTTGATGCCTGTAGATTCGCAGAAAATGCATATTTCATCAAACTCTACGAAAATGGGTACAGATCTTGGTCGATACCAAAAATAGTACAGAAAATGTTCTCATATGTAGATGGATTCACAATTTCCTTTAAAAAAGATGGGCTTGCAAATATGGGTGGTGGATTATTTTTCCGTGACAAAGGGATTTTTCAAACAAATTTCTCAGATCACCGAGATGTTGGAACCCAATTAAAAGTAACCCAGATATTAACATTTGGAAACGATTCATACGGTGGCTTAAGTGGAAGAGATATTATGGCGCTTGCAGTAGGATTATATGAAGGCACTGAGGAAGCATATCTTGAAAATCGAATTCATCAAACTCGTTATTTTGCAACAGAATTGGCAAAGCGCAACATCCCGATTATATTACCTCCTGGAGGACATGCTGTGTATATTGATATGAATCGTTTTTTCCATGGTAGTGACATGAACATAGACGATTTTGGAGGTGTAGGCTTTACTATCGAACTAATACGCCAATATGGTATTCGAGCCTGTGAATTAGGTCCTTTTGCATTTGAATGGGATTTAAAGACCCCCGAACAGAGAGAAGGAATCTTAAACGTGGTTCGATTAGCAATACCCCGCAACGCATACGAAAATTCTCAAATCGATTATGCAGTTGCCGCAATAAGCGAATTATATAAGAATAAGGATAAAATTCCAAAAGTTGAGATATCTCGTGGTCGCAATTTACCACTTCGGCATTTTCAAACCGGATTAAAACTGAAATAATTTCAAGAGACTAATGATTATTCTTCAACAGGTTTGGCGAGGATCTCTTCAATTTCTTTTACTTTTTTCAAGATTTCCGAACCCTTCTCTGTTAAAATTACAACTTTTTCATATTCTTCATTCAAGCGATACTTAATCAATCCTTTTTTGAGAAGTTCTTTCTTTACTCGATAGTATTCATTTAGATAAGACCCTTTTTCCTTTAAAGCTTGAAAGAAGACAGATTCTTCCGCTTCGGAACCTAATTCAGCTAAAATTTCCAGTGTGAGTCCAAAGCCTCTTTTACGATAAGCTGAAAAGAAATTGCTTTCCAAACTAACATCCTCCTTTGCGGTAATGCTTAAAGAAATTGCTTTCCATACTAAAATGGTATTTAGGGATTCTTAAAAAGGATTGCTTAAAAAAAATAAAATCCCATGCTTTTCGAATGGAATCAACTGGTTCCATATTCGAAATACGCATCTGGGGTAGTAAAACGAGGAACATCCCGTTGAAAAAGATAATACTTTCACTGAATGAGCAAATTCCAGAAGATCGTATTGACGATTTTGTCAAAACAGCATTAGAAAATGGGATTGCTGATTTTATTGTAGATGATCGACATATATATGAGAAACTCATAGCTTTGGAATTTGTGAATATTTATTCCAGTAATTCGACCTTTAATCCTCAATTTCTTATTTTGAAAAATCCTTCTGAAGAAACTATCCAAATAGAGCTGGAATTATCGAAAAATTCCAATTATCTCGTCGGCATCCATCATGAATTAGCCAATAAAGAAGACGAAACTCGTATTCTTGCACTCGCAAAAATATATCCAGATGTTGCATTCTTCATTGTGGAATTGACCAGTACGGAATGGAAAGTATTACCATTCGAAAATCTAATAGCAGAATTTCTTTCTGTAGATATATTATTATTCGCACGAGTCCATTCATTTGAAGATTCGGAATTAATGTCAAAAGTTCTTGAGGTGGGTGTGGACGGGATTATTTTCACTCCTCAGAATGCGGAACAAATTAAGAAATTAAACCAATTAGCTAACGGAACTCCAGTTTTAAAACTATTAGAAGCTGAACTTCTCAATATCAAACCTATTTCTAAAGCAGACCGTGTATGTGTAGATACTACTTCGATTTTGCATAAGGATGAAGGTATGTTAGTGGGAAGCACCTCAAAAGGATTTGCACTCATTCAAGCGGAAGTATCGGATAGTGTGTTTACAACATCCAGACCATTTCGAATTAATGCGGGAGATGTATCTGCTTACATTCTTGTGCCATCTTTTGATGAAAAAGGAGATCTACGACCCAAAACTAAATATCTTTCCGAAATTAAAGGGGGAGATGATGTTGTTATAGTGAATACAAAAGGAGCCATGCGGATAGTCACTGTGGGAAGAATAAAAATCGAAACTCGACCCATGCTTCTGTTAAACTTGCAAATTTCTCAAGAATCGGAAAATATCAGTTTAAATATTATTGTTCAAAATGCGGAATCTGTGAATTTGATGAAACCGGATGGATCCCAAATTTCCGTTACGAAAATAAAACGAGGAGATCGTATATTAGCACACATAGGTCCTGGGGCAACCCATTTCGGAACTCCGATAAAAGAAACCATAATAGAAAAATGAAATATATTAAATTTTTAGCGTTTGAGCTCGTTCAGTCAAGGTTTTATGCATGTCATCAAGATCCTTTTCAATATAGAAGAATATCGGAAGCCATAATAATATGTTCAGGATCCAAAAACCAATCGCTACCCACATAACGATACGCAATCCCAATATCTGATTTATTGGATCATACAATGTATTGACAATATCAACGATCCATCCTGCCATTAACGGTCCTAAACTCAATCCTATTAAATCTAGCATTTGAGCTAAACTGATCATCGTGGCTCTATTTTCTGGCAGGTTTACATCAGCAAGTGTTGAAAACCAATTCGGTTCCACTCCTTTATTGATAAACATCAATAAAATCAAAGAACCTAACGCAATTGCAGCTTTTGGATCGGAAAATAATATTCCCACATTGGCACCTGTTGGTGCTGCGAAATTAATTAACATAAACACTATGAATAATACAACCGGTACCCCATTACAAAGCAGTGCTATTAATACCTTAGTTTTTCGATTCTTTTTGTATCCTATATCACCTAATTTACCAAATACGAGAGTGCCAATAATACCAGCAATAAATGCAAATAATACAAGATAAATTGCGAGATCCTCTGGAATATTGTGAATTTTCTCCAAATGGAGGAAAATCAGAAAAAATATGATACCAGAAGGAATTGTATCAATAAAATTAATTATAAGCCAGAAATTACTTCTGTTTCGATAAATTTTTTTGAAATCCCCCTTCTGGATTTTAAATACATATTGCGCGGATCCAAGATCCTGTAATTCAGTTTCCATGGCTCCTCGGGATGGTTCTTTTACTGCAAATAACGTCAAACCAACGATAATACTCAATGTTCCTGCACTCAGATATGCTAATCTCCACATTTCAGGACTAGCAAAAATTCCTCCCATAAACATACCAATCAATTGACCTAAGGCAATTCCTACAGATATATATGCAAATGACATGGTTCTTTTCTCTGTTGGAGTTAGATCTCCAACCATAGCAAAAATTGATGGTAGTATTGCCCCAATCCCCACTCCATTTAGAGATCTGGTAATGAAGAAAAACCAATAACCAGACGAACCAGAAGGTGTAAAATAGGAAATAAGAGATACAGATCCGTAAAGCATAGTACCAATGAAACAAATCCACTTCCTTGACGTTCGGTCTGAAAAAAATCCTGCAATTACCATTGCTACTCCAGATAAAAACACAAATGCGGCTTGAAGAGTGCCCATATACCGTACAGAAATCAATGATTCTGATCCAAAGAATTCAACAAGCAAAGTATCTAAAAATGGACTCAACAAGCTCTGATCTACGTAAGAAAAAACAATAATGAAAAAGAACGCAAGGATAGTAAAAAAGACCGTGATTTTTGAAAATTTTGATTCACTCATAATAGAAATACATCTACTAGAAACTACATAAAAGTAATGAAAATAGAAATCCTATTTCTTTTCTTTTTTCTTCTCAACATATCCTAGATCATCTAAGACTTCCAGCATTGCGTCATCATCGAAATCATCATATTCATTTGCAGTAAATTGATTGAACGGTGACCCTTCTGGTCTCGGTGACGGTGATTTGGGTTCAGTTGGTCGATCGACACCGATTTCCAGAGCTTCCACATCCTCTAATGGAACGGGAGGAACTTCTCCTTCATAAATTGGAAATTCTTGATCATCGATTCGTAATTGATAATTTGATTGAGAAATAGTAACTTCTGGCTGTTCGGGTTCAATATTTTGACCAATCATGTAGTCATCGCTTATAGAAACTATTCCATCAGAGGAACTTTTTTCGGTTGGAGCTGGTACCTCATCTCCCTCCCATTCTTCTAGAAAACTGAGAACATCTTGCATCGCTTCTATATCATCGCTTGTAGACACATCTGATTCAAACATTTGTTTGATTTCATCTGATTTTTCTTTTTTGGCTTTTTCAGCAGCTAATTCAGCAGCTAATTCTTCTGTAACTTTCCCACCTGCTAAAATATACGAAAATTTCTTGCATCGGATGCGCAAGAGTTCTAAATAGTATCCAATACGCGCTAAATTGGTTAAGCCAGCAAAAGTCAAGTAATTATTGTCAATATGCATCAAAATAGCGTATCCATCTTTACCTCGAATCAGGATTTCTCTTAAATTTCCGTGATGAAGGTTTTGGACGAAATTTAGACCCACGTCAATTAATGCTGCTGAGGATGCGACTAATGGATCCACATCTATTTGATGAGATTTTGCGGTAGCAATTTTCATGCCATTTCGCGACAGTATGGTTAAGTTTTGGAGATCACTTGTGTTTTCGATTCTTCCTAGTTCAACCATTAGGTTTGTTCGGATAGTATCGTTCACGTCAGTTGACATAATTTCACAATATTTCAGTTTGTGATCAAGATGGTAACTCTACCGTAAAAAATTTTTGTGATACTTTTTTTTCTGCGAATTATTGTGTTCTATATGAGTGAAGATATTACTGTCTCCTATGACGATTTCAAGAAGTTAGATATTCGGGTAGGTTTGGTCCTCGAGGCAGAAGATCTAGAAAAATCTGATCATCTATTGCGATTGAAAGTGGATATCGGTGAAAAACACCCGCGTCAAATAATTGCTGGATTAAAAGGGTATTATCATCCAAAGCGATTAGTGAATCGCAAGGTTATTGTACTAGCCAATCTGCAACCTCGCAAGATGATGGGATTAGAAAGTCAAGGAATGCTTCTTGCAGCTGATGTGGATGACGCACCCTTTTTACTGAGACTCCCTAAAGAAGATGTCGACCGTATTCCACCAGGAACTCCGATTTTATAATGGTTAGATCATTTTTTTGGATCTTTTTATATTTTCCAACATAACATAAGAGAGGATCAGTGGTTACGATGAAGTCATCTCTTGAATTAACTTGGATTCAATTGCTCGAAAAAGGATATGTCTATGGAATTCCATCTTTTTTTAATGGGAAATTCTTGGATCGTACCCCCAAGAAGGATATTAAATCAATCCAACGTGGTTTCCTTCATCGATTTCCCACCACATTGCGAAAACAATTTCTGTATCTAAAAGAACGGTCCCATTCTACAAGCGGGATTCGAGTGGAATTTTCTACTGACGCCCAATCTATTCAGATTTTCTCCAAAATCACAAAGATCAAGCATCGAGAAAATTTTAGTAATATGGCTCAAGGTTGCATGGATCTTCTTGTGGATGGAAAATTTTGGGTAAACTACTACCCGAGATGGCATTGCCCGGATCGAATAATATTTCCCAATGATCATTTATTACATCGCATAAGTTTGGTATTTCCCAATTATGCGGGTTTGATTTTGCATAAAATAGTTCTTCATAATGTAGAAAATCTTTCAAATCGGATACCCCCCTTTCTTTTGGAAAATAAACCCATTGTATATTATGGCACTTCTATAACTCAAGGAGGGTGTGCAAGTAGACCAGCACTTGCTTATTCCCATCAATTGAGTGAAATTTTTTGTATGAACTATGTGAACTTAAGCATCTCTGGACAAGCTCGAGGTGAACCCGAAATGGCTCGCTTTATAGCTAGTTTCAAACACGCTGCATTATTTATTTTGGATTGGGGTGCAAATTTGATAGAACCACCATGGAAAGGATTGTTAGAAGAGCGATACGAACAATTCTGGAGGATAATTTTTGAACAAAATCCTCACATACCTATTTTATTCGTAGGATTGCAAAATTATTCCTATGACGTGAGTTCAGAACCTGCATTTCGATCCTACATTCAACAAAAGCGAGATTTCATTAAAAACACTGCATTGAAGGCATGTCATGAAATAAATTCCAAATCTAATAGGAAAAAATTTGATTTTCTCGATGGGACTTCAATAATTAATACGTCCACACTCGGTATGACGTTAGATGGGGTGCATCCGAATGATTTAGGGCATAAAATTTATGCTGAGTTATTAGAATGGAAGATCATCGAATTGTTAGGTAACCACATCCATTCCTAAAGTGAAATCTTGTTAAAAATTTTCTGGATTGTGTAAATATTTTCATTCGGTGAGTTCCATAAGGACAAGTCCACATTTACATTATCCATCCGTATTGCTGTACCATCACATTCAATTCCTGGAATGGCATAAGGGATAGTAATTCGAGCATGGTTGCTATAGTTTGATTTGAGATTATCAAATAAAATGACTTTTTTTTCGGGAATTTCTAATGGATGCCTGCTAAATTCATCTCTTAGATACTCCCCACCGAAAATAATAGCAAGATCCGCATATCCATCTTTCAAAGGGGTAACTGATTCCGAATAATTCCCAACTATCTTTGTATATGCAGCGTACATCCCAAAATAATTTGAAGTCGGTGTCAGAGGAAGAAAGACAAATCGCCCTTTTCCTGATGCGTTCAAACGTGCAAGATACCGATTCAACTCGTCTGGTTGGAAATAATCTCCAAGTGGAGTATTACAAACTAATACTCCATATTCTGTAGCTTCTAGAAATGCCTTAAGTTCTCGTAAATTATCCCTTGATAAATTTCCGATTGTAATGGTATCCAGTGATTTGTTTTCTAGTAAATTGATAAAGTTTTTAATAATCTGGCTAGTTGTCTGACTCGATCTGTCTATAAGAATGTCTTTAAGCCGGGTGAGATCTGAATCCTGTTTTTGAACGATGATTAATTTTTTCATTTCTTTTCCAGACAATCTGAACATTCCTCTACTGAATAACAATTTTCCAAATAATTTTGGGTGAGAATGGGTCGGATCACACTCCCAAAAAAGGAACAGATCCGCATTATTAATTGCTTGACCAATTGTCGTTTGGAACAAGATAAAAAAATCGAAGATTTCCTTTATTCCATCGACATATACAGTTTTATTTTTTTTTTTTAATTCGACAATTTTTTGCATAACTGCTAATTGATCCTGATATGAAATTGCTCCGATTCCATAAAACTTAATAGATTGTGCTTTGAGGAGCTCTTGTTCCAAAATTGATATTGCCTCCTCGGTACTCAGCAACATATCTAATCCCATCTGCTTTTGAATTGATTGTCGGATTCGTTGATCCGATAAATAATTTTTGATAAAACGTGTTCCTCGAAAACAGGAGTTTACAATAGTGTGTAAAATTCCATTTGTATCAAATTCTATATATAGATCATCACAGAGAAGGGAGCACCCAAAACACTGAATTTGTCTGGTATTCATGATCTTCCCTCTTAATATATCTTAATAGCCTCCTGAGGGCAATAACTCTGACAGATCGAGCAATTTCTTGCTTCAGCATCATTTTCTAATCGTCTACAATGATCAATTTTCACTAATTTCGCTTTTCCTTCATAGATCTGGAAGATTAAATGCTCATCCTGCAAAGGATATTTTGGGCATTTTCCACTCATTACATTATCACTATAACGTGCTTCCACAGGGCATGCAAGAATGCAAACAGCGCATCCATCACATTTTTCTTCATCAATATCGATATGGGTTACCCGATCTCCCAGTAATGGAGCAAGATATTCCTCCAACTCTTTTTTTTGCTGTGTAAATGTTGATCCCAAAAGATATGGACATTCTTCTATTTTCGCATTTCCTTTTGCTAGGTCTGCCGCAAATGCCATGCAACTAGACCGCCCACATTCCTTACAATTTGTTTTTGGGGTCAATTGGTAGATTTTCATTACAGAAATTGTACCCATTTTTCATCCCTTGATTATTAATTGCTTTTTTATATATTTCCGCAGTTTGTCTTTCTTCTTATGATGAATAAACATACGGACATTTGCCTTATCAAAATTCGCTTCCATTTTTTGAATTAATAGCGTATTTTTTAAGCGAGATTTTACATATTCCTCTGGAGAAAATGGAATGTCAGGAGAAATCCTATCATAATCAAAATCAATGTCTTTATCATCGGGTTGAATTATCAAGGATTCTGTCTCATTTTGCAATAAATCGTTTAATTCCTCTCGAGAAAGTGTCAAATTATTGAATTGCTTATTCCAGCGAGAGATCCATGGCTTATTTTTCGATTCCTCTGGTACGATCAAATCCACAGAAGATCTTCTCACAATTATAATTTCTTCTGGACAGGCGTTCTCACAGGCTCCACAATACATACAAGTCTCTTCATTGCATGCAATTTTCCCGTATTTAGCAACATCTTCTGCTGTTTGGGGAATGAAGAACGATTCGGTCGGACATATGTTCACACACGCTTTGCATCCATTTGGGTCACATTTATATAGTTGTTCTTTTAGTATGAGGACTTGTCCCTTAAATGGGCTTTTAAACGTCATGGATTTTGAGGGGCAGTTGTTTACAACCTTGATCAGATTTTTAGCGTGGTGTCGACCACGTTGCATGTTATTAGGATCTCGAATTTGGGCACATATTTGGCAAATCTCATTTTTACGTTCTTTTTTACATGTTTTCTTATCATAAATCCACATTTGGGGTAATACAGGAAATGAGGGATTCTGTATGGGTTGACCTAGTTCATCAGCGATTTCGTATACTGAATTAATGCACACGCTTTTGCACATGAAACAAAAGCTGCATTTATCCGTATCAATCATTACTGCTGGCATATCATCAATGAGCTTTTGTGCGATATCCGGAACTGGTCCCATTTCTATCGCTCGTTCGGGACATACGACGTAACAAAGCGAACAACCCACGCATTTATCCAAATCATAAATTAGGTATTTTTTATGTCCTAAAAAACTCCACGATTCAATAATTAGGTTTTTGTTCACGTCCATTGACTTGTCTGGCTTTCGATCCGAACGCTCTGCCATTCTGCACTCCTCTTAATTATCCCAGAAAAGGAACATTTATACAATTAAAAACCTATTCCATGTCTATTTCGGAATAATAAAAAAGTTAAAAGAAAGGGAAATTAGATTTTTAAAACGATTTTTCCAAAATTATTGCCGGAATTCAAATATTTTTCGGCTTTTTGTGCTTCAGAAAGAGAAAACTCCTTCCCAATGACCGTTTTCAACTTTCCATTGAATACCAATTCCATTACCTCGCGGAATTCTTTTTGATTACTCATAGTCGAACCTAAAATCTCCAGTTGATTCCAAAATACTGAATTCAAATTAATTTTGGATGTTGGTCCTGTGGTTGCACCACAAGTGACTAATTTTCCTCCCTTTTTTAGCAGACGCAAGCTATTTTCAAAAGTTAGAGTACCTACACTATCAACCACGATATCGCACCCTTTTCGTTGGGTCAAATCCTTATACACGAATTTGAGATAGTCGGGATTCTCCTTATAATTAATCACATGATCAGCCCCCAAATTCCTGATTTTTTTTGCTTTCTCTTCTGTACTGGTCGATACAATAACAATTGCTCCAAAATACTTGGCAATCTGCAACGCACAAATAGATACACCTCCACTTCCCCCTTGAATGAATACGATATCTCCAACTTTTACATGGGTCTTAGTCGTAAGCATTCTCCAAGCAGTTAAATAGGATAATGGTGCAGCAGCTGCTTCATTCAAAGGGAATCCATCTGGGATTTTCAACACATTCGCAGCTGGGATGCTGAATTGTTCTGCGAATGTTCCTTGTTCAAACTCTCCTTTTATCGAAAATTTATCGCAAAAATTTTGATTTCCTGACTCACAAATGCTGCATTCTCCGCAACTTGTTCCGGGATTGATCGTAACCATATTCCCTACACGAATTGAACTATTTTGGATGGCAGAACCCAACTCAAGTACCTTCCCGCATCCATCACTTCCTAGAATATGTGGGAATTTCAAGTTTAAACCCGCCCATCCGGCTGTCACAAAAATATCCAAATGATTCAAGCCAGAGTATGCAGTTTTTACTAATACTTCATTAGGTTTACACACGGGTGGTTCAAGGTTCCCAATTCGAATTTCCTCTAAACCACCGTGTTTCTCGATATACGCAGCTTTCATACTGTAAGAATCCACAACGTGTTAAATAAATCTTCTTTAACCCTTAATTACTGATCGTAGGATACTTGGAGAATAAAACACTTACTCCTACCAATAACGCGATGTGATAGCAAAATCCACTAATCCAAACATATAGAGGGATATTTGTAATGAGAAATCCATCGAATAAAATCCGAATAGGCCAATAAGAATAGGATATTCCTAAGAGTACATGCCAGTTGGAATGTATAAAAAGCTGCAAAAAAGGTAGCAAGATGATAAAATTGAAGAATTTAAAAAAAGCAAGTCCTTCCACCTTATTCGAAGCAATTAATGCAACTCCAAGGGTAAGTAAAGGAGCTTCCAGGGAAATTATTAGATCTAAGAAGAAGAACTCCACAAATGTTAATGGGATAACGGGAAAGACGAAATAGTACAATAGTATTACCAAAAAGGTAAATACTGTTCCAAATAATTGGCGATACGCGATGAAAATCCATTTCTTCATGGGTAAAACCTGTAATGCACTGAGAATATTCTCATCTTTTTCTTCCAACAGCATAAATCCATTAATAAATCCAAATAGCATTGGGCTCTCAATAATCAAAAAAGTGAGTACTATGGGAACATAAAGCACAAGATTAAGTTTTCCTTGCATAAAATCAACCAAAAAGTATGCTCCAAGTAGAAGCAAGAATGGGATAACGAATAATCCCATTAATGCCCGTTCTCGTAGTAGGATCTTGAGATCATTTTTCATCAAAGTAAAAAATCGATTTTTCATCATTTTGTAGCCTCCAAGGTAGCGATTTCTTTATACCTTTGATTAACAAAAAAGGATACAACCCCTATCCAGATCAAGGAATACCCAATTGTATACAAAGCCAGTTCCCATGTAATTGTATACGTATAGGCACATTCTAACAACAAAATACCTGCATATGATGGCCAACCATAAAATCCCAGAAATGTGAATACATCATTAATTTGAAAAAATGGCAGTAAAATTATGATATTTAATGCTAAAGCAAATAACATGTAATGATTAAGGGATTTTGCATAGGATACTATCCATAATCCAATCAGTGTGTATAGTATGGAAGATAATAGGATCGATCCCAGAAACCACCCCCATTGTATGTTTATGCCATTAGTGAATAATTGGATTATGCAGGCGCTCAACAGCGAAACAGATGTAAGTATAATTGATTTTGACCATGTATACACAGATGGTCGGATTGGCATCACTCCGATTACTAAATGAACACGTTGATTCCGCTCAAAATACACCAATCCTGCAATGAATAAAATCCCCATGAAGGAGGGATCAGAAAATAAAAGGAAAATCAAAATGTTTTCGAGTTCGGGAAATGGTACAAATCGCAATATTAGGATATATGCAATACTAACCAGTACATATGCAGTCAATATTTGATATTTTACAACAATCTTCGCATCCCACGTCAATATTTTGAAAAATCGCTTAATTTGTTTGAATGCGGAATAAGTGAGTTGAAATTTTACTTCATTCATTTAACTAACCGAGCTCCTGTAATTTTAAGAAATATTTCTTCAAGCGAAGCTTCTCTGGAATGAATAGTTTCGATAATAGTGTTATTTGATTGCATAAATTCTGAGAATTCTGAGTTAATACCAATATTTTTTAGCGGAAATTTGATATATTCCAGTTGTTGGTTTTTTCTGATACTCACTTCTACGATATTCTTCCCATGTTTGATTTTCAATTCTGTGGGATTGTCAACAACTGCAAGCTCCCCTTTATGAATTAAAGCGATTCGGTCACAAAGTTCATCGGCGTCAGTCATATTGTGCGTAGTTAAAAAGATGGTTTTACCTTTTTTCTTTTCCTCTAAAATGAGATTCTTAATAACACGTTGAAATTCGGGATCTTGCCCGGTGGTTGGTTCGTCAAGGAAGAGGATCTTAGGATCATTCAATAAAGCTCGAGCGAAATTGAGTCTCATTTTCATACCTTTCGAGTACTGCGCAACAGGTTTTTTTGCGACCGTGTGCAAGTTGACTTTTTCGAGCAATTCCATGGGTTCCAAAGTGTTTATTGTATAAAAACTAGCAAAAAATTTCAGATTTTCCAATCCTGTTAACTTACCATAAGAATTAGGTAACTCAAAACATACACCTATGTTATTGTAATAATCCTCTTTCCAGTTTGTGAGTGATTTACCAAGAACGGATACCTCTCCGGTAAATTTCTTTAATAATCCGATTAAAATTTTCTGGGTTGTGGTTTTTCCTGCGCCATTAGGACCTAAAAATCCGAAAATCTCTCCCTTCTTGATAGAAAATGTGAGATTTTTAAGGGTTGGTTCTTTGGTTCGGGGATAGGTAAAATTGAGATTGTTTACTTCTATCATTTTCATCGAAATGTAATTGGTGTTTTGTGGATATTTTATTGCTGATTTCATAAAGCTTGTTTTTTAAGGAAAATCGCCATAATTTAGATATAGAAGAAATACAAGGTGTGTTCAATTTCCCGAATTGAATTTTATATCATTAGCAGAACAGGTTTAATGCTCCATAGTTTTTCCGTTAAGAAAACACATGATGAAACCAAGGATCTACTTGTATCAGGGTTATTGTCCGCTATCAATTCCTTTGCAACCGATATCGGCTGGTCCAGCGGAGTTTCTATGATTCGTTCCGGGTCGATTGAAGCTCGGTACAGTCAAGGACATTATGTGTTTGGAATCTTGATAGTAGATTATTATAAACCTGGAATAGCAGATTCTGAATCCGTATTAGAAAGTTTTGCGAAGGACATAACAGAACGCTTTGAACAGGTGTATAAAGATGAACTAGAAGAGGTAAAAAACACCAATCGCTATGATGTTTCGCTATTTCAAGATTTTACAAACCATATTACTGAGATTATTACAGCTAATAATGACCAAATTGCAGAGATCTATCAACAGCAAATTCTAGTACAGTCTATCTATGCGGACGTTCCCCAAGAAAAGATACTTCCCTTACTAGCAAGATTGAAATCCGGTGAAAACATACTTGATGAACTACCCGACCTAATAATGAAATATCCCGTGATGTTAAAGGCAATTGAAAAAACAAATATGGATTATGAACCCGTTTGGGAAATATTTAAAGTTCCTATGTTGAAACGAGAATCTTAAATATCAAAAAAGATGTAAAGTTCCTTCGTATCCTTATCATACATGGTCTTGATAAACGAAATTTCGTTTACAATTCTTAACAGAGTCGCTTCCATTTCTTTTATTCTGTCTTTTTGTTGTAATATGGATTGCGTTATTGTCGATCCACTAACCCCCGCCCGTGTTCCCTTGTATTTTAAATAAATATCTTCAAGAAATTTATTCACGCTAATGCCCGAGTCTAAGGATTCAAATAAGCGATAGAAAAAGGAGAAAGTTATTTCACGTTCAAGTGGTTCCTCCACAAAATTTGTTATAACGTCTTTAATCCGGGTGGTAATTTCATTTTTTTCTGCAAATAGATTTTCTCGATTTCGTTCGATACTTCGTAGATTCAGTTCAATTGTCCGTAACGCTCTACCTAATTGGATTAGAGCCGAATTTTGCGCTCTTCGTTCAGCCAAAATGACGGAATCTTCATCATCTTCTTTTACACCATAGATAGAAACTTGTACAGGAAATTTAGAGGATTTTTCCAATCTTTTGTACACATCTTGAGTAATTTCACTTGTATTTTTGGCAAAATAATTGAAATAATTCAATGAAAAATCCAAATTTAGGGACAGGCTTATCTTGGGATTTAAACAAAAGAAAATCTTTTTCTTATCTTTTTCATCCTTCGAATGGGGAACAATTAATCCAACTTGCATAAGAGTTTCTAGGTGTTTTTTTATAGCAGGTTTACTGATTCCAAGGTCTTTGGATAAATTGGATGCGATACTAGGCGTTTTGGATAATTTCATAAGGATTTTTCGATCAATTTCATTTCCAAGAACATTCATGAGTAATTCAATATCGATACTACCATCTGAATGAATGACTATTCCCGGTTCTTTTTCCGCGTCATTATATTCGGTTCCCACTATCTATCCCTTTATATTACAATATTATTCTATGGAAATAAAAAAGATTAGGAAAACATTGGATTTGGCAATGCTCCCTCTAGGTTTTGGTAAGTCTGATTTGATCTCTGAGTTTCTTTTTCCACAGATTTTGTAGCTTCCTCGAAATGTCGTAGTTCTATGGTTAGCTCTGTGATATTCTTATCGGTATCAGCGAAATTTTTCATCATGATTCCCTCACGTATCGCTAAAATTGTGGCTTCTTGACATAATGCTTCAATATCCGCTCCACTTTTTCCATCCATTTTTTTCGCCAATTCTCGGAAGGATACATTTTTCCCAACAGGCTTACCTTTCATATGGATCTCAAAAATTTTCTCCCGTGTATTGATATCGGGCAGTGGAACTTCAATATGACGCCCAAATCTTCCCGCTCGGAGTAGAGCGGGATCAATAATGTCTGGACGATTTGTTGCTGCAATGATCACTACATTATTTAGGGCTTCTAATCCGTCCATTTCAGTCAATAACTGTGAGATAACTCGCTCGGTTACTTGACTATCTCCTCGATTTGCACTTCGTACTGGTGCAATTGCATCTATTTCATCGAGAAAAATGATGCACGGAGCTGCTGATCTAGCTTTCCGAAACGTTTCACGAACAGCTTTTTCACTCTCTCCTACCCATTTGGATAAAAACTCTGGACCTTTTACTGATATGAAATTTACTTCGCTCTCATGGGCTAATGCTTTCGCCAACAGAGTTTTCCCGGTTCCGGGTAATCCATATAACAGAATTCCTTTTGGTGGCTTTGCTCCCATATGTCTGTAAATATTAGGATATTTTATTGGCCATTCAATAGTCTCTCGCAGAAGTTGCTTCGCTCCCTCTAATCCCCCCACATCATCCCATGTTTCTGGGGGTGTCTGAATAAATACTTCTCGCAATGCAGATGGTTCTACTTCTGTTAATGCATTATCAAAATCCTCCTTTGTCACCGTTAACGATTCCAATACTTCCAAAGGGGTTTCTTCTTCTTCTAATTTCAGATTTGGAAGAATTCTGCGTAAAGTCTTCATGGCAGCTTCTTTTCCAATCATCTGAAGATCAGCTCCCACAAAACCATGCGTTTTTGAAGCATAGTAATTAAGATCCACATCCTCAGCTAAAGGCATACCTCGGGTATGAATTTGTAGTATCTCCAAACGTCCTTTTTTGTCTGGAACTCCTAATTCAATTTCCCGATCAAATCGACCTGGACGTCTAAGCGCAGGATCTAATGCATTCTGTCGGTTTGTTGCACCAATAACAACTACATTTCCGCGAGGATCCAGTCCATCCATAAGTGAAAGTAACTGTGCGACCACTCTTCTTTCTACATCTCCTTGCGTTTCTCCGCGCTTCGGTGCGATCGAATCAAGTTCATCTATAAATATAATGCTGGGAGCCTTTTCTTGAGCTTCCTTAAACACATTTCGTAGATTCTCTTCTGATTGACCGTAAAATTTCGACATGATTTCGGGTCCAGATAAGTTAATAAAATGGGCGTTGGTTTCATTTGCTACTGCTTTGGCCAATAACGTTTTACCAGTTCCTGGAGGACCATATAGTAAAACTCCTTTAGGTGGTTCTATTCCCAATCGATTAAATAATTCGGGATGACGCAAAGGTAGTTCAACCATTTCTCGCACTTTTTGAATTTCATCGGTTAATCCTCCGATATCATCGTACATAACACGTTTCCCCATGGTAAGGTCTTCACGGCTGATTACTTTATCTTCAATCTCGATTTTGGTCTCCCGTGTTATCTGGACAGCTTCCACCTTAGGTTTAAATCCCACTATCGCAAAATCCAAATCGTAATTCATCACATGAAAACGGAGCAGATCACCAGATGATACAATGCGATTTTCTAAAACTTGGGCAAAATACTGCGTGTTTTTCAATCGCATTGCCCGTTCCACCCATGCTAAGTTAACAGTTTCAGCAGCTTTCACACTGATTTTCTTAACATACACTCGTTCATCTAATGATGCATTTAAATTTCGGCGAGTGCTCCCGTCAATTCGAATTACTCCTGTACCCGCATCTTCTCTAAATCCTGGCCAAACCAAGCATGCTGTTTGTTTACTGGTTAATGGGTTTTGAACTTGCACGACATCCCCTGATTTAATTTGGTACGCAGCTGCTAAGTCTGGATCTAATCGCGCGATGCCCCGACCTACATCTTTCGTGCGTGCGTCTGTAATTCGTAATGATAATTTTTCTTTATCTTTTTCAACACTTTTACTCATACAAATCTACTCCTATTGTTCAAAATGTATTTGATAAATATTATTATTCGCATCAACAATTTTCGTTTTTGTATTGTCTAAGGTAAATTCTATATCGAAATCGACTTTATACGCTGTATCTTCTTTTTCTCCGATGACTGATACTTTCTGCCCTACTTGAGAAATCACAATATGATTTTTCTCTACTCCCGGCAATTCAATCGTTAACAAAGCTGAATCTCGATCCTTATCGACTTCAAAACATGTATCCTTATATTCCACAACGAAATGTTCGGGACTTTCTGAGATTGAGAGTTCTTTCATATCCAATTCTGGTTGCGTTTCTGTCGGATTGAAATTCATTCTTCTAGGAAATATTCCAGAATCAATCCCTATATCTCTAAATAGATTTTTCAAAGTTTCGTTATCGACTTTTTCTCCATTAATATGAATTTCGGGTTCATCCATTTCTGTTCCAAAGCGATAGGAAATTGAATGATGGTGTGTGTTCGGATTTATATCACCCAAATTTGGCAAAGAACTTATGTTTCCAAACATTTTCTCAATCAATTCATCCAAATCGTTAAAATTGAATGATTCATCATCATAATTTTTTTTCATTTTCCATACTCTCTATTTACTCATTCGTTAACTATTAGTTAACTACGATTCCTTAAAAAGTTACGGATCAATTTATAAAACCTTTTCGGGGATTTTTCGATCTTATTAGTTGACTTTGACAAGTTTTATTTTGTAAATTTAATAGATTCCTATTGGTTCCAACAGATCCTAGAGGACAAAACTGATGCTCGAGTCAATTTTTCTGATCCAATTTAACTATGAAGATTTGGAGAAAACTTTGAAAACCTTGGATGATCCCAATGAACAACCCGAAATAACTGGTTGTAATGGTGCTATCACTCACTTTTATCCCCAAATCTCCATCTCTTTAAATAATTCTGCGGCGATCGGAAGAATACTCCTTAAACATATCAATGTAATACGGGTCCATAAAAATAATCGCTACACACCAAAATCAAGCGCAAAATCAACATTTACAGAATCAGATATCGAAGATAAAATGTCAGCCGAAGATGATACTGAAGAAAAATTTTATGCAAAAATATCAGGCAGTTATATTAGCGGATCTTCTCCTGTGGATGGCAATCCCATTCAGCTAATCTCAACTTTAGCCCCAGAATTACTCGCCCGATCAGCTCGTGCGCATCCTTCTGATTCTTATTCTCCTCAATTCGATCTACATCCTCAAATGATTTATGATTCCCTCATCTATTCCTGCTTTCTTCCCCCGAATAAGATAATTTGCTTGGAATTCAACAAAAATGACAATCCTTATGACTATACCAAAGATATTGAAGATGCAATTGATGTATTTATCTATTCCAATTTGGAAGAGTTCCACATCCTTCCTACTGACGAAGTAGAAACGTCCCTAATGTCGGTATACATCGATATTCGCAGCCGATCTCTTATTCTGACAGAAGATTGTGCATTTTCTACCGGACAAGACAAATTGAGAGAACGATTAATAACGGATGGGCAAAATAAAATTATAAAAGTTTTTCTCTATGGGATTGATAATGTAGGGAAGAGTTCATTTACACGCTATTTAAAAACGGGGAAATTTGATTTGGATTACTTCGGTCCAACAAAAAAATTCATCGTTCATCGAATCGCACTACCCGAAAGATACAAAATAATTTGTTGGGAAATGCCCGGTCAGAAGAAATTCAGGCGTGTATGGTTACGAGGAGTTCAAGATAGCAATATACTATTGTTTATGTTGGATGCGTGTGATGAAGAAAGGTTTATTGAGGCTAAACGAGCATTTTGGTCCATCATTACCCATTATGAAGTGAAGAAGGTTCCAGTACTATTTATTGCAAACAAAATCGATTTAATTGAAAATAAATCGAAATTAAGTAAAATCGAACCCTTTTTTTCGCTACCCGAGTTGCGAGATCGAAAGTGGTCAATAAAATTTACCAGTCTTGTCACAAAAGAAGGCATTAAAGAAGTGATAGATTGGATCACGGAAACTGTTAAAGAAAACCTGCTAGATGATATTAAGAAGACACATGTATAAAAAAATGCTATAAATTTTTAGAGATCCAAGATTAAAGGGTGAAAATTATTTCTTTCCGGCATAACGCATAAACCAGGTCCATATATTTTATATTTTTCTACCAAAGATCCACGTATACCATGCCAATGCCCATAACAAAATGAATGCAGATTTACATCCGCAAATTCCTGAACAAAATTTAAGGTAGGTGGATTTCGGTGATGAAAGATTACGATTTTATTTGGTAAGGTGAGATTGTTATTTTTCATTATAAAAACATGATAATCTTCCACTAATTTTTTCTTGTAGGCAGTCCATGGAACGGGTGGATTCTTTTTTTCATACCAAGGCATTCCATACATCAGTACATTTTCTATCTTTATACCGGAGTTCCGTAACAGAATGACATTTTTTGCTATCAATATAGTAGAATTTTCGACACCCGGTAGATTTGTATAATAACCCAGTAATGCTTCCACAATTTGAGTAATTTTTGATCGAGATAATGCAAATTGAGTTAGATACTGCCTAAATTTAATGATATTTAAATGTAGTTCTCCAAATCCTTTATCATTCAACTGGTTCTCCACTAAATGAAACCAAAAATCATGATTTCCCTCCGTAAATATAAGGGGGATTTTTGCATCCACATGCTCTCGAACTATGGCCAATTGAACTAATGGATAAAAGAACCACATTGGATCGATTTTTTCCAATACTTCTCTAATAAAGGGAAATAAGAACAAGTCCCAGCCAAAATCCCCATTAAAAATAAGAGCTTTTACCTGTTTTGCATCAATATTGTCGTAAAATGAATCTAAATTCACGTAGAACTGTTCATTATACCCGAATCGACTAGCTAAGATGGTTAATTTTGTCAAATTCCATGGATAGTGGGAGTCAGAGATAATCGCTAAACGCATATTTTAAGTTTGGAACCGTCCTTTATCATATCATGTGTGATACATTAGCAATATTAGCTTCGTATACAAAAAATGGAAACACGTTATTTGGAAAAAATTCGGACCGAGAACCCGATGAAGTGCAAAATGTACTCTTTGTTCCTGGAAAAACTCATCCTCCAAATACACAAGTGAAATGTACATATATCAGTGTTCCACAGGTTGAGAAAACCTATGACGTGATTATTTCAGTTCCCTTCTGGATGTGGGGATCAGAAATGGGGAGTAATAAATTCGGTGTTACCATTGGAAATGAAGCGGTCTTTACGAATGAACCTCTAACTGATAATGGTTTACTCGGAATGGACATGCTACGATTAGCTTTAGAGCGTTCCCAATCTGCGAAAGAAGCCCTTCATACAATTATCGACTTACTTGAAACCTATGGTCAAGGAGGGAATTGTGGATATAAAGCAAAGAGTAATTATCATAATACTTGGCTTATGGTTGATAGGAATGATGGATTTGTTCTGGAAACTGCAGGAAACCACTGGGTTTGGAAGCAATTCACGGATAATTATTCAATTTCTAACGTATTGACAATTGAAAACCAATATGATGAAATATCAGAAAATGCAATCGCGAATGCAATCCAAAAGGGATCTTGTTCATCTAAGCAAGAATTTTCCTTTGCCAAATGCTATTCTGCAAAAGGAGCTAAATTTTTCATGCGAACACTATATAGAAAACTTGGAAAAGGAACAGAAAGAAGAAAACTGCATTACACAGTAGCGTGTCAGCACGTCAAAAACAAATCCGCTACAGTGGAATCAATGATGAATATTCTTCGATCTCATGCCGTTCAAAATTATGATCCAATGTCAGGAACTAACAAGGATCCGTGTTGGCATGCGGGAGATAACTTAATTCGCAATTCTCAATCAGTTAATTCATTTATTACGGAAACCAGTTCAAATGACATCATTTCTATATGGACTACTCTTGGTTCGTCACCGTGCATTCAAATATACAGACCATTTTTCCTAAGTCGAAATGCCCCAAATTCTTTCCCTGAAATGGGATTTGGATATAAATTCTATGCTGGAGACGCTGTATGGTGGCAAAATGAACTATTGCATCGTTTTGTTCTCAAAAATTATCCTGAACGACTAGCATCTTACAAGGAAGAGAAATCTACCTGTGAAAAGCAATGGATCTCTCAAGTTTCGAATACAATCAACGAGAATGGAGACATTTTCAAGCTATCCAAGCAGCTTTATGCAACTGCTATTGATTTAACAAAAAGCTGGATTGAAAAGGTTCAAACAGTGCCTGAAAAACGATTGAAATCTGGCTATAATAAATATTGGGAACATCTCTCTCAATCTAATAACATCCTCAAAAAAAAAGAAGAAAATTAGATTAGGATAAAGAATAATGCTGTCCCTGCAGCAATAAAAATTACCAGTGTCATGAAAATCACTCGAATAGTCAATTGGGGTGATTTTATTATTTTTTTGAAAGGTTTTTTAAGCGGACCAAAGCGTTCTTCTTCTTGAGGTAACTCGTGGTAATACGTAAATGTTTCACTTTCAATCTTTAAATGATTTATTGGTATGCAAAAATAGAGGAAAAAAAGAAAGATTATTCCGAAAGTGATTAACGTGGTACCTATCGTCTCAAAAATTATAAGGACATTTATAAAATTCCCATAAACCCATGCATAAATCGTTTGCATCACCGCAAGCCCTATCAACCACATTGCTGAAAGTACTTCAAAAGGTTTCAATTTTCTTAAATGAGGGGTCAAAGATACGGATTTTGTCTTGAACGCTCCCAAATGAATGTTTTTTCTGTGGAATTCAGCACTTAAAAAGAATTTTCCATCCCTCTGGTTGAAGTATACTCTTTGGCTACTATTAAAATCTGTGAAGAACGCGGTTATTACGAGACCTATACCAGCCACAACTCCCCCAAACCAAAATAAAGCTCCGTATAAGACTTGAAATGCATAGAACATAACTGATACCACCAGAATGAAAAATCCTAAGATCAATCGGAAATATTTATACTGTTTATCTCTTGTAATGAGTAAATCCCCTTGATTCGGCTGTAAATTCTCAAGATTAGCTTCTCCTCTACCTTCTACTTTCCTATATTCATACTCCAGAACGTTTAATATCTCTTTTCTGGTAGTGCTTTTTTGAGGATTAAACCACATTTCATAGTACTTGTCTGCCGTGATAAGTTCCATATAATTCAATGGCTCGACTACCAATAGAATCAAGCAAATAAGATGAACAACTGCAGTTAATGTCATCATGACAGGAAATTCATGGGTTGTTGCTCGTGGTTCATCAAACATAGGTACACCATATTTGAGCATCAATAACGCAGTTGGAACGAAATAAACTATCCAAATAATGCGGTGACCAATATTTGTATTTTGATACCGTAATCCTTCTACTTCAATTTTAGCGATTTCGGTCAGTTTAGGAAATAACAGTCTTCGTTCATGAACATAATAGAGATTTTGGCTTTGGGAAATATTGCCCGGATAGGAGGTGAATAGACAATAAATCAGCAATGCTGAACCGATGATTAAGGCAGGAAATCCTACTAACCAGAAGAATGACATATTTCCTAGAGTTAAAGCGGTTCCGTGAAATTCATCAATTGGTAAGTCTTCAGGTGGACCAAAATAAGCTCCTAAAAAGAAATAATTCAATATACCAACTGATATCAGTAAAATTGCAGCATAGAACCGGGACCATGGAATCGATATAAAATTTGCTTCCAAGGTGACGTTTTCTCGATATTTATTAGATTTTTTATAAGTCCATTCTCCTTCCGAAAGAATTTTGGGAGAAAAGGAAAAGAACATTCCACACAGAATGGCTCCAAGGATAAAAACAAGAGCAACAAAAAAATATTGAACCGCTTGAAACACAAAAACTGCCATTAACACTGATGTTGCAATAAATACAATCCCTATCAGAAGATATGTATATCTTATTCGTTGATTCTTTATACTCGTCTGATTTATGAATTCAGTCATCATAATCCCTCCAAATAACCATAGTATTTTAGCAAATAGTATGGCATTGTATAGCTGATGCCAATACGTTCATTTACAGCCCACGAAACTGCTCTACTATTACTCCAAACATCAGTTGGTGAATACGGATTCGAATTCCAAATGAATGTGTCAACTCGATACATCGACACTGTTCTTGGTTTAAGATACCTATCATCTAGCATTCCATCCATGAGCTCTGCAGGTAACCAACGGAATAGTTTCCCAATTGGGTTATAGTCAAAGAAATTCTTCCACTTCTGGATTTTAGGATCCAATATAAGCCAATCACCTCCTAAATCTTGACGTAAAACAGATTTATTTACTCCCCCATAACTATCGTTGTAAATTGGATATGCAGTAAATTGGTGCAATTGGTCTAAAGTATCCCAGAGAATTTCATCTAATTCTTCTTGACTATAAGTTGTGCTTGGTTGTGAACGAATTGCATTAAATGCAAGGAAAACGGCGTTAGCTTGAGCATTTCTTTGGTATCTAAATAGTTTATAATCTCGTTCGTATGTATTAATGAATCGATCGATTTTTATTGGGTCGTCTTCAAGGAGTGCGTAGCCCATTAAAAGGTCGTGTGAGAACCCATTTGCATAATACTCATCAACCGTATTAGACTCACCAACGTGCGGAGAATATGGCTGATACATTTCCCTTGTGCAATAATAATTATACAGTTGTGCATACCGGTAATTCTTTGGGTAAGCCATAGTTGCCATTTTCATCAGTACCATCTTCCATTCGCCAGTTAAAGTAAACATATTTTCGAGATGAGCTCCGCATGGGTCACCATCTCCATGTATCTCCTGGTACATTGAATCTATGAACCCATTTGCAATCTGACCAACAATTAATTTAATAATATTTTGTACCCATGGGTCATCAACTAGTTTTAACGCCGCTGCTAACCCGAAAAAGTAACCACCTAATTCATCTTTCGATGTGTAAAGCCTGACTCGCCATTGGCTGTAGTTTTCCCCTCCCATTGTTGTTCCATCCGTCCCATTGAACATTTTATAATGGTCTCCGAACATCTCTGAATAATTGGCGTTGTTGACCAGTTCTGGCATCGCGTAGAAACGAGCCAAAGTTTGTCCTGGAAAATTGGGACCTAGTCCTCCATTCGGAACAGCCATTAACAAGGATAATCCTGTTACTAATCTCTTAATTAAAACTAGCGATTCTGCCTTTTCAGTTGAATTGGTTAAAGTATTATAGCGAAAGGATTCTGTCGCAAGAGATGCACCTGTATACAATCCAGCATTGTCTGTAAGATCATATCGAAAAATACCAGTTTTATTGGTAGCACCATTATATAACCAACAATTTACCGATAAATTGATGGGAGTATGGTAATCGATTTGACGTACTTGATAGATGTCAGCCAAATCATCCATAATCTCCAAATCATCCGTTATATTTTGCATGGAATTCCATTCATTGGGATCATACATATTTAATTCGCGATCAAATGCATGTGATGCGAGATCTGTAAAAAAATATCCGATAAACCCTCCAAAAAAACCAAATAAAACCAGAGGAAGAAAACATACTACGGTCAAAACAGTATATTTGATTTTGATTGTTTTTCTTTTAGTAATTTTCACCTTAATACACCATATTTTCTTTCTTCTTTTATGCTTAAATATTCATTGTCGAGCTTTATTTAAGGAAAACAGAGGATGATCAATAATAAAGTCAAATTGATCAACAGATATTAAGCATCCAGAAAACAAAACACGATATCATCAAAATTTATCAAATACTAAGGTTGTGAAATTTTTTATGAAAATATACATGGTAAACCTAGGTGTACTAGAAGAAAAACCCGAACTTGTTATACATCCAATTTTTAGCACTGGTGATGTATATATTGTAGATAATATGGAGACAATATGGTTGTGGATTGGAGAGAAATGTTCGGTTGATGAAAAAGCTGTAGCAGCTGCCGAATCGCGAAGAATTGATGAAGAACGCGGCGGAAACGCGAAAATCATTACAGTAGATCAGAATTACGAGCCTTCCGAATTTCTAGCTCTCTTAAATGGGCTAAAAATCGTCCATAAGAATCTTGCAAAAACGATGTTAAAAGATGTCTCTACTGGAGCCTATGCAGGTCATGAAGAACATATCAATACCCTATATAGGATTTCTTCCGAGGAGTTTGAGGGCATTGAAGCCATGAAATTTACGCAGGTCGAATGGCATAAAGAAACTCTTGACAGTGAAGACGCATACGTCGCAGATCTCGGCGATTATATATGGATTTGGCAGGGAAGTCAGTGTAACATTAAAGAAAGGGTAAAAGCCCGAAGTTTTGCCACTCAATTTGATGCAGACCGTGCGGGAGTTCAACAAGTCAAAGTATTTGAAGAAGGAGAAGATCAGGAATTCCTAGCTATCTTTGATGGGATCTTACCCGGAAAACGAACCATTGGACCTGATTTAAAGCCAGAACTGATGGGAGATGAAGAACTGGAAATGAGTTTTACGGAGAAACCTAAACCACAACCTTTACCATTACCTGGGGAAACCATCGTTACGAAACCTATAACTAAAACAATTACTCCCAAACCAGCTGCACCCAAACCAACACTAATGCGCGATAATCTACCAGAAGCTCCAAAAACCGTTGTGGAGCCAGTTTCTTCTCCCGTAACGCCACCCTCAAGCGCGGATGGCGTTTTAGTCCAACGGGATGGAGGTAGACTAAAATGTCCCAAATGCGGTAACACAAAAGCCGGAATGATAAGAGAAGCAGTAGATAAAACTCACATCCTAAACGATTATCCCCTTATTTATGGTAAGAAAAACATCTGCGGGACATGCGGAGCGCAGTGGCGGGTAGAAGAGTAAATTTTCTTCATCGTTTAATTATTCTTCTTTCTTTCTTTCTTTCAGTAAATATCAAATATGCTACTTTTTTAACTGAAGCTAATGCAGTCGTCAACATTCCCGCTCATTGATGGACATATTGACACATTCTATAGCTTGCAGAAACGACAATTCCATGAAAGATCCTCCCAAGGTCATTGTGATCTAGTCCGAATGCGAGAAGGAGGGATTATGAGTGCAATTTTTGCCATTTATCCTGCACAAACACGCAGAAATTTGATACACGGACTAGATAATTGGATAAAAATTGTGTATAATCCTATTAATGCATTATATCATATTAAAACCATTAATGACTTTGAAATAGCGCAATCCCAAAACAAAATTGGAGCAATACTGCATTTCGAAGGAGCTGGAGGAATTGATAAGAATCACGAATTATTGCGAATCACGCATCACATTGGGTTACGCACCTTGGGATTATGTCACGCCAATAAAAACAAATTTGCATCAGGAGTGCTGTTTGAAGAACGTCAATATACAACTGGATTATCTGCATTGGGGGCGGAATTGGTGCAAGAAGCCCAATCTCTGGGCATTACGATCGATGTGTCCCATCTTAATGATAACTCTTTTTGGGATCTAATGAGAATTACCCATAAACCTGTAATTGCATCGCATTCGAACAGTCGCTCTGTAGTAAACCACATGCGAAATCTAACAGACGACCAAATAACCGCACTTCAAGGCGTTCATGGAACTATTGGAATTAATTTTGGCATTCTTTTCCTCAGTGGGAAAAACATTCGGGACATTACTTATGAAATAACGTTAGATGCATTCAAGGCACATATCGATCATATTGTGGACATTACTGATATCAACACAGTAGCGATTGGGAGTGATTTTGATGGAACATCTATTCCCGATTGCATGAAAGATGTAACATATCTTCCGAAACTGTGGAAATTTCTTCTAGAAAACGGATACAGCAAAATGGATGTCGAAAAAATCAGTCATAAAAATCTATTGCGAGTTTTCAAGGATACATGGAAACCTTAAATAATTAATGAATCATAACCACCTATCTCAAATATTGTGAAGAATACATTATACTAAAGGTGAACCATATGGTTGATTATCTAAAAAAGGAATTAAATATGGAATTTGATGCCGCAGTTGCGCATGTGGAAAAGATTATTCAAGAAGAGGGATTTTCCCACATGCTTACAAAGAATATAGATGAGATATTTAAAAAGAAATTAGGAATTGATTATCCACGATATACAATAATTCTTGCTTGTGCTCCAGAATATGCGAAAGGAGCATTAGACGTCTCATGGAAGGTGGGAATGTTGTTTCCGTGCAGTTTTGTGGTTTTCGAGCAAGAAAGTAAAATCTATGTCGCCCATGTGTCTATTATGAAGATTGCTCCTGAAATTGGTTTAGCTCCATTGGAGAAAATGAAACCCGTCATTGAAATGACCGGTAAAGGTGTTCGTAAAGCCTGGGATCGCTTGTAACAAATTCATACTTTTAATCTTTCATTCCAAATTTTTCATTCCAAGCCGTCATGCCGCCTGTCATTACTATAGCGTTCTTGAATCCAGCATGTTTGGCCAGTTGTGCAGCAGTCATACTTCGTTTCCCTTGAGTGCATACGAACACTACTTCGCGATCTTTATATTTTTCCAGCGATTTCAGAGAAGCATTTACATTCGTGATCGGGATATTTATTGCGTTTTCAATTTTTCCAAGAATTTGGTAATCTTCATTATCCCGTACGTCAACAATTATGAGTTTCTCTCCGTTATCTAATCGTGCTTTTATATCTTCGACACTTGTTGCGCCCACGATAAGTGTAGCAACTTCTGCAGGTAAAGTTCCTTTTACCTCGCATGTCGCTCCCTCTTCAGGAATCTCTGCTGCGTAGGGATCTCGGGTGCAACCATAATTCGCTTGTAAAACATCTTTCATCCATTCTGCGGGTTCTAACTTAAGGGTTTTTAAAAACTCGATATACTCTTGTTTTGAACTATACTGCAAAAAGGGATTCCTTTTTTTTTGTTCCATTAAACTTGACGGTAAACGGTTTCGGTAATCATGAGCGGGATATATTATAGTATTATCCGGTAATTTTTTTATTTTCTGATGGCTTTCCCACTGTTCCCCCGAATCTCCTCCTGGAAGATCGGTTCGTGCTGCACCCCCATCGTCGAGAAATAATATATCACCCGTAAGTAGTTTTCCTGGGAGTAAAAGGCTGACAGAATCTTTGGTATGACCAGGTGTATGGATTATCTTCACATGAATCTTCCCTACTTTTACTAGATCCCCCTCGTGAAGACGTTTATTTACACATTTTATGGATGCAGCAGCTCTCTGTCCCATATAAATATCCGCACCGGTAGCATCTTTTAGCGCAGCAGCCCCAGAAATGTGGTCTGCGTGAGTATGTGTCTCAAATATCCATTTAAGACACAGATTCCGCTGTTCCAATAAATCTAAATACGCTGTTAGGTAATTTATCTTCGGATCTACAATGGCAGCTTCTTTTGACCCTTCCTCATAAAATAGATAGCATTTACATACATCCGTGTTAAGCTGTTCGAAATGATATTGCATTTTACCCACTAATATCCTTTAATAATAGGTGAGAAGGATACTTAATAAAAAAATGTGTTATGAAAGAAAAAAAGAAAATTTAGTGTCCATTAACCATTCGGAGAGTTGCGGTTCCGGGGATTGCTGTTCTCAAACAAAAATGCAGGGTACCTTCGGACGATTCTTCGGTTTTTAGGAGATTTTGCGCAATATCCTTTTCGGATACCCATCCCCGTTCTTCCCCTTCAAACTTTTTGATGATTTTCCCCTTCTTCTCGATTTTAAGGGGCATCTTGGATTCTTCCACAAACTCAAAATCCACTAAATCTCCATTGATGGCTTTTACCGTCAAAGTGATGATCCAGTCGTCTCCCGGACGAACC
>Ga0209253_10000019_pt1 | contig 96777 bp, 95 predicted proteins | sample FrelakmetBRP12BR_FD_187145 | JGI IMG/M metagenome (GOLD analysis project Ga0209253, IMG submission 187145) | Freshwater lake sediment microbial communities from the University of Notre Dame, USA, for methane emissions studies - BRP12 BR (SPAdes)... | ecosystem: Environmental > Aquatic >...
GTCCCGGCCGCAAGAGGAGTTTCACGTCAATGCGGCGGCGGCCGGTCTGATCTTATTGGCGATGAGTCTGGCGATGAATGCGGTGGCGATCGTCATTCGGGCGCGATTCAGAAAACGGATTCACTGGTGATGCCATGAAAGCCTTGGATGTGTCGCAAACGGTGTTAAAAGCGGAGTCACAGGGGCTCAATTTCTTTTATGGTCAGGCGCAGGCGCTTCATAGCCTGTCCCTTCCGGTCTATGACCGCTGTGTGACGGCGCTGATCGGTCCGTCAGGCTGCGGGAAAACCACCTATTTGCGTTGTTTCAACCGCATGCATGACTTGTATCCCGGCAATCGCTACGAAGGGGCCGTCATCCTGTATCCGGACCGAGTGAATATCGTGGGGCCTGAGGTGGATCCGATCGAGGTGCGGATGCGCATCGGGATGGTGTTTCAAAAGCCCAACCCGTTCCCCAAGTCTATCTATGAAAATGTCGCGTATGGGATGCGGATCAGAGGCGTGTCGTCGAAGGCCGATCTCGATATAGTGATTGAGCGGGCGCTGAGAGAAGCGGCTTTATGGGGAGAAGTCAAAGACCGCCTCCAGGCATCCGCGATGAATCTTTCTGGCGGGCAACAGCAACGTTTGTGTATTGCCAGGGCTCTGGCGACCGGTCCGGAACTCCTCTTGTTCGATGAGCCGACATCGGCGCTCGATCCGACGGCCACCTCGCGCATTGAAGAGCTGGTGACGGAACTGAAGCAGAAAGTCGCGATCGTCATTGTGACGCACAATATGCAGCAGGCGGCGCGCGTCTCGGACCACACGGCCTTCATGTATGAGGGGCGATTGGTGGAATTCGATCGCACGGAGAAGATGTTTACCAATCCGTCCGTCAAACTGACGGAAGACTATGTCACCGGTCGTTTCGGGTAATAATCGGAGTTCGCATTATGCAACGACATATCGATCAGGAACTCAGTGACTTGAAGGACCGCTTGCTCCAGATGGGAGCGTTGGTCGAAGAGCAGATTGATCGCGCAATTACGGCCATGATCGCACGTGATGCCGTGCTGGCGGGGCAAGTCATCGAGCGGGACACGCTGGTCAACCGCTTCGATGTGGAGATCGACGAAACCTGCATCCGTCTCCTGGCGTTACAAGCGCCGGCGGCGGGAGATCTGCGCTTCGTGACCACGGCGATGAAGATTTCCACGGAACTCGAGCGCATGAGCGATCTCGCCGAGAATATCTGCGAGCGCGTCATCGAGCTGAATGAAGAGCCTCAGTTGAAGCCCTACATGGATCTTCCCAGAATGGCGGCCTGGACGATGAAGATGGTGCGTGAAGCGCTGGAAGCCTTTGTGCGGCAGGACGCGACCCTGGCTCGGAAGGTCTGTGCCGACGATGACTTCGTCGACAATCTGACCCATCAGCTCTTTCGTGAACTCGTCTCGTTCATGATCGAAAATCCCGCCACCATCACCAGGGCCATCCGCCTCACCTTTATCGGGAAATATATCGAGCGGATCGCGGATCACGCCACCAATATCGGCGAATTGGTCATCTATATGGTGGAAGGAAAGATCGTGCGACACATGACCCCGCCTGCCGTCCAGCCGAACACGTCCCTGAACACTTAGCCCGGATTGCGCGTCATGGTGTCCTCTGGGTAACGGAACGGTCTCGCGCCCATGGCGTGCCCCAACTATGCCCCGTCATTGCCCCTCCTTGGTAAGGAGGGGCAAGGGGAGGTCGAAGCTTTGAGTGCCCACTCGGGCTCGCAAGACAAACACGAGCGCATGACAGCCTGCGGAGACACGACCCCACCTCCCCTCCCCTTACGAAGGGGAGGCATCGAAAAGGGGGCGCCACACAACAGGCGAAGTACCAGGTATTTGCCCTGCTCGAGTTCCGGAAGTGCTGAACAGATAGAGAATGTTGCATTAGTCGCGCGGCGGAGAGGGTGGCTCCTTTCGCCGTGACAAGTATTGTGGAGAGAAAAGCAGGAGAAACGAAGAGGCGGAGTAGCCCGGCCCGCTAGGCGGCGTAGTGGGTGGAGAAGAGCGTGTATTCGGAGCGGTGTCGGCGCAGGGTAATCCTGCCGCATCGAGCCAAGCGGTCGACGGCATGGAAGACCTGGTTCCAGCTATAGTCGGGCAGAAGAATGACGAGCGTATCCAGCCCGATCACGGCCTGCTCTTCCAGGTGACCGAGAATGACGGTTTCAAGTGACTCGGTCTCTATCCGGCCGGGAGATGGTGCTTCGAGAAGTGCATGAGCAGGCATAGGGTCCTCCTAGAGTGTTGATGAGAATATCGGAGCCATGGTTTGCGATGGTGAAGAATGAGCCGGCTGTGCCGGACTGAACCGGACGGCCAGAACCCGGATGAGTCCAAGCGTCATTAAGATGACCGCCAGGATGGCCAGCTTCTGCCAGTCCCCGCCGGTGAACCATTGGGAGATGACTTCCGTCAGCATCACCACCAGTACGGTATCGACGATAAAGGTGACGCGCACGCGGCCTTCAGAGAAATACGCCAGAGTGGTTTTCAGGACTTCCACCACCGCAAGCAGCATGAGCGTGTTGACGATGAGGTGCCGCAGGCCGAGATCGATGTCGGCGGTCAGGAGAAGCCGCAGCCCGATAAAGGTTTTGATAACCCCGCCGGCCAGTCCGACCAGGATCGTGACGATGAGAAGACTCAGGACTGCCTGCGTCCCTTTTTCCCAGAGTAGAGTCAGATCCGGTGACGCGAAGACCTGCCAGAGCCGGGGCAGACGGAGACGGGTCTCACCTGATGCCAGGCTTCCGATCATAGACTCTCCTTTCCAGAAAAGAGGACTGCCAGATCGCGCCAGAGCGATTGCAGGAAAAGGAACAACCCCAGGAGCACCAAGCCCTGGAAGCCGACGATCAAGGCCTCACCGATTACTTGCGACAGCATCAATATGTTCTCCAGTTCATCGTGCCTATCCTTCTGCGTTAGAACTCGTCGATTGAGACCGGGTGTAGCAAATCCCGGACAGAGAGAGTTCCGACGATCGCGCCGCTCTTGAACACTGCCAGATGGCGCGTGCCATGGAGTTCCATGAGATCGGCTGCTTCCGTAATGGGCCGCTGTTCATCGATCCCGAGGATGGGACTGCTCATGATCTCATCGACCGGAATGTAGTAGGGCACGCGGTCTGCCCCGACCACCTTCCGGACGATGTCCGGCTCCGTGACGATGCCGATGAACTGGTTGTTCTTCTTGACGAAGACGCTGCCGATCTTGTGACGCGTCATCATTTTGGCGGCATCGATGGCCGAGGTGCCCGCTTCGATGTGGACGACACGAGGGGTCATGACGTGACTGACTGTGACCATACAAACCTCCTTTGAACTGGTGGTTGAGAGAGCGATGGAATCGCCCGGTTGATGAGATGGGAGATGCCGGCCGCATCGCGTGTGCGCAGCAGCGGGATACAGGTCTTTCCTCGCAGACCGAGCAACGTACGGCCGGCATAGGCGAGAGGCACGGCGAGGCTGAGAGAGAGTAATCCGATGAAGAGCCCGGCATTCTGCGTCATAGTTTGCCTTTCCTGGAGCCTCTGATATCGGCTCCTTGTATGGGCAAACTGTACCGCCCGGTTATTCCAGGGGGATCACCGATGGGTTAACTCTTTGTAAACTCGCAGAAAGGGAGAGGGAAGGAAAATCAATGGTGTGGCGAGCGAGCCGTACAAAAGACAATGAACCGATAAGATAAAGGCACCGGGAACGAGAGGCTATTCGCTTTCAACGAGGCGCCATCCCTCACGCTGCAGGCAGCGTTCCGTGGCATTGAGAATCAGCAACTGGCTCCCCTGCTGAAGCTTGGGATCGCGGAGTACCAGGTTCTGACAGCGGTTATACTCATTCGTGAATTCAGACGAAGGTTTATTCGGGTGCACCCAGTTGCTTCCGCCGCAACCGGCGAGGAGTCCTGAGAGTAAGAGCGATGAGAAGATGAGGCGACGAATCATGCAGAACCTCCCGGTGGCAGGCAAATCATATTAAAAGATAGTGCTTCTCAATGCCTGACGTCAAGGGCGAGAGGGATTAGCGCTGGTCTCTCTGGTCTTTCTGATCTATTTGGTCTATCTCGTCGGTCTGGTCTGTCTGGTCGAACTGGAGAGACTGAATAGACCAGACCGACGAGATAGACCAGATCGACCTTCTTGGGGTTGTCAGGCGATGGGCACGGGCACGGTCACTTCATTGCCACGGTCGTTGTAATGAAGCTGGGGGAAGAATGATCGCGCCAGAAAGATTCCCCGTCCGCTGGCATCGGCGGCGTTACAGGCTTCTGTCGAGCGATGCAGCAGCGTTTCCCAGTGGAAGCCTTTCCCTTGATCGGTAATACGATACTCCAGGAGGCCTGCCTGACGGTCGCAATGTACATGGATCGTGACGGTGCGCTGGGCCAGGCGCGGCTGGGCCAGGCGCGCCTGCACAAGTTCACTGAGTTGATTCTGGTTAATCGCCTGTTGTTTGACCTGGTAGGAAATCTCCAAGTTCCCGTGCTCGACAGAGTTCAAGAGCAGCTCCTGGAGCGTGCCGCGGAGATGCAGTTGAGTCGTGTCGGATAAGGATCCGGCTGTGGCTCTCAGCAGCCAGGAGACAATGCCGGGAATATGCCGGGGGTCGGAACCAATCGTCAGTTCGTAGTCGGAGCGCACCAGGCCCGGTGTATCCATCATATCGGCGGGAAGCAGGTGTCGAGCACGCTGGAGGGCGTGCGCCAACTCTTCAACGCCGATCGGCTTTTGCAGAAAATCGACGGCGCCGGCGCGCAGCGCGTGAATCACCGCCTGTTCAGACCGGTGTTCGGCCATTACGATGACCGGGCACGGGACATGTCTGGCCCGCAGCGTTTTGGTCAATGTCAGACCGGTGCCTTCAGGGAGAAACGAATCGGTCAGCACAATATCCGGGGTCGTCAACGCGATTGTCTCCAGCGCCGCCGTCGGATCAGTCGCCGTAATCACGGAGAAACCGCGATCTTGCATGTGACCGAGAATCTGGGCTTGCGTTTCCCGACAGGGATCGACGACCAGGACGGTGCAGGAAGGGGGTGTCGTATTCATACTGCAGGCCTTTTCGCCGCGTATTCGCGCAGCGCCGTAATGAGTGTCTGTAATTCCTGGTCAACGTGGGCACAGACCGTCGTTGCTTGATCCAGGGTGCCGGCTTTCCCGAGCGCTTCCAATTGACTGATTCCAGCAAGGACTCTGGGCGCGGAAAATTGCAAAAGCGCTCCCTTCATCCGATGCGCGGCCCGAGCCAGAGCCGCAGCATCACCGGCTTCCAGCGCCGCACGTGCGGCGGCCATATCCAGAGGCGCCTGCTCTACAAACAGTTCGGCCAGGGTATACAAAAGGTCTTCGTCCTCATCGACGCGGCCTAACGCTTCTGCAAGATTGAAAATGGCCTCGGTGCTCATATCCGAAACTCCAGCCCCAACAATGCCGCATCGTCGGGAAATATCGAGGCGCCATGCCACCGTTCAGCTTCCGCCATCATCGCCGGCAGCACATCGCTGAGCGCTGTGGATCTGAGTGCCCCGAGTGTTGCTGCCAGACGTTCCGTTCCCCAGACTTCTCCCGTTGCCGCCGGCGCTTCGTACACTCCGTCGCTCATGAGAATCACGCGGTCTCCATCCTCAATCTGGGTGGTTTTGAGTTCGTAGGTGCTCTCCGGCTCAAATCCCAGCGGAAGGTGGGCGTGGGTCAGCCATTCGATGGTTCCGTTCCGGCGTTGAATCACTGCGCCGCCATGGCCGGCGGTCGCATAGCGCAGCTGATGCGTGGTTCGATCGAAGGAGCCGATCCAGACCGTAAAATAATAGCCTTCTTCCGTCAGGGGATAATGCCGGTTCGCCTCTGCCAGGATGGCCGCCGGATCGTTGGCCGTGACGAAATGCCGGAGATTCTCGGCTCTCAAAAATGTCGCAAACGACGCGGCTCGTAGCGCGGGAGAGACGCCATGACCGGACGCATCGAGGATGTAGAACATGATGGACCGATCGTCCCAGCGCGAGCAATTGAAGAGGTCTCCTCCCAGCGCGAGGGATGGGCGATAGGTCCAGGACATGTGAATTCCCGGCGCCACCTCGCCTGCTCTGGGAAGCAAGGAATGCATGTATCCTGCGGCCGACAGGAGCTCATCTTCCATCTGTTCTTGCTTGGCGCGGAGTTGGTCCCGCGCGCTCTCGATGCTCTGAAGTAGCGAGGCGGTCCGTAACCCGGATTGCACCCGGGCTAAGATCTCCTGCTTGCTGGCGGCCTTGCTCAAAAAGTCGTCTGCGCCGCGCGCGAGTCCTTCGGCGATTTGTTCCGGCTGGTCGTGAGAGGTCATGAGGATCAGCTGGCTGGACAGGATGGCCGGGTCCCGGCGAACCAGTTCGCAGACGGTAGGGCCGTCCATTTCCGGCATTACCCAATCGAGGATGGTCAGGTCCGGCCGTTCACGACGAAGGATCTCAAGGCCTTCTTTTCCATTGCCGGCTTCAAGCACACGCAAACCCATCCGCTTGAGGCGGGCCGCCATACTCAAGCGACTCACAGGCTCATCGTCTACCAGAAGGATGGTGGCGGGCGCGTGGCTCACATGAGTGGCCGGTTGTGTCGAACTGATCTCAGGATTCATGAGTCCTCGATAATTAAGCGGCTTGAGCTATGCCGTTGAGGGCATCCTGCTCATTGTCGAATACAGGGATCAACTTCGGAATATTGGCCAGCCCTAGAATTTCCCGCACATAGCTTTGGGGCCGGATCATGCTGACTTTCCCCTGATTCATTTTGAAGTTCTGTGAAACCAGCGCCAGAAGGCCAAGGCCTGAGCTGTCCACGAACCGGACTTCGGCCATATTCAAGATCATATGGCGGCAGCCTTTTTGACGCAGGGTCTCCACGGCGGCCTTAAACAGGTCGCGATGGGCATAAGTCAAATCACCATGTAAGTCGAGGATGACTGCGTTGGGGACGGGACGCTCTTTTATTTGCATGATCTACTCCTTGTTGGAATGACACAGGTTGTGTGATTGATAAATCTGATCACGCCGCCTTGGCGTTGATGGCCGCGTCTTCAGTCGGGAATGTCGGGATCATGTGGTCAATATGAGCGAGATCCAGCACCTGCTTCACGGTGCCTTGTGCGCCAACGATGCTCAGTCTGCGATCGAGGCTTTTGAATTGCTGGGCTGCGAGCGCAAGCAGACCGATGGCCGCACTATCGACAAAGGTGATTTCCTTGAAATTAAATACCACATGGGCGGTGCCTGCCTGCTTGAGCTTTTCGAGGGCAGCGGAAAATTCTTTCCTGGACGTGAAATGAAACGGCCCGGCGATATCAAGCACGTCGCTGTTTCTATAGACGCGATGGACAATCTGCATGACAACCTCCAGCGAATCATGAATGATGAGACACACGCGTGAGGACAGTGCTCGCAATCGCTTCGAGCATACAACCGTATCGACTCCCCCGAGTTTGATGGCTTCTTTCGGCATGCCGAACACGACACAACTGGCTTCATCCTGCGCGATGGTGTCCATCGCGCTAGGCCTTATACCAAACAAAAATCATCATGTAGACGAGATAGGCCGTCACGATGGTGCCTGAAAAGGTCCAGAGGAGCAGATGGCCGAGCCTGCGGTGTGTGGTCATCCCGGCGGCCATTGCGCCGACACTGCCATAGCGCAAGCGATGCAATCCCATGTAGAGGTTGTACCCTCCAAGCGCGATCGTTGTAACGGCGAACAGCATGTGCGTAGCAAATACGGGCAGATAGAGCTTCCAGTATTGCTGAGCGGTTCCGCCGAACTGTTCCCGTCCGAAGAGGGCTTGCTTGAGCACGTAGGCGATCAGCCAGATTCCGACCACGGTGCCGGCAATGATCATGCGGCGGGAGTGGTGCGGGACATCGTGCATTTTGGCGGAGCGAACCCCGGCTAAGGCCACGAAATAGGCGCCGGTGACACTGGCCAGTACGGAATACCAAAGGATTGATTTGAGGTCCATCAAATTTCCTCAGCTCACGGTAAACGTGAGCATACCCGTCTTTGTATCGGTTGCTGCGCGCTGCTTCTTGAGGGGGATGCTGGAACGGCCGGGAACTTCAGGGCGGTGGAAGGAGGTGTATGCGGGGTAGGAAGAATGTGCCTACCCTGCTGAATGACTCTCTAAAACTCTTCGAAATTGTCGTTGGCGGCGCGGCGGTCATTGCCGTTGTTCGATGCCATTCTCGCTCCGGTCTCAGCCGGGAGTTGGAGGCTGAAGTTCCGCCGGCATGTCTTCCGACGGTGCGGGGGTGGGCGCGTTTTCTTGCTGTTCCGGACGTGGCGGGGCATGTTCCAAAATCACGACTTCCACGCGCCGGTTGCGCGCGCGTTGCTCAGGCGTGAGATTTTCACCTAGCGGGCGGGAATCGGCATAGCCCAGTGCCGCTAGATGCTCCGCCGGTACTGAGTAGAGTTCCGATAAGACGCGAACGACAATGACCGCGCGGGCGGCGGACAGCTCCCAATTCGTAGGGAACTGCACTGTTCGAATCGGGACATTGTCGGTATGTCCTTCGACACGCACGTGCCGGTTCAGTTCAATCATGGCTTGGGATAGTCCCTGAAGAAACGGCAGCGCTTCCGGTCGAACCGCGGCTTCTCCGCTATTGAAGAGCACCTGGTCTGGAATTGTGATGACAATATCGCCGTTCAGCTTTTCATGCAGCTGCATGAAGTCGAATTGGGAGTTGGGCTTGACGCTTTTCACGAGCTCGCGAATCTTCTTGATCGCGACCTCTTTGGTGCCGGGCAGATTCGGGGTCATCATGGTGGGACGTTGTTGTCCGAGGGTAAAAGCCAGGGATGACGCCGGCGGTGCCGTGATGGGATGCAGGGCCGCCTTAATCGAGTCGCTGACGGTGCGGTACTTTCCCTCGTTGACGGACGACACGGAATACATCACGACAAAGAAGGCGAACAGCAAGGTGATGAAGTCGGCATAGGACACCAGCCAACGTTCGTGGTTCTCATGTTCTTCGTGTTTCTTCTTTGACATTTAAAGCCGTGAAGCGTGATGCGTGAAACGTGAAGCGATTGTCTCAGTCCTGGTTGGACATTTCGCGAGATACGAGAGACGCTTCACGGCCGACGATCACTTCTTCGTCTCCTTCGTGCGCTCGGCATGCGGCAGGAAGCTCTCCAGCTTTTCCTGAAGCAGCCGGGGATTTTCGCCTTGAGCCAGTCCGACCAATCCCATGATGATGATGTAACGCGCGCCCGACTCTTCCTTCAATTTCATCTTGATTTTGTTGGCAAAGGGAAGAAAAAACAAGTTGGCGGCGCCGACTCCGTAGACCGTCGCGACGAAGGCGACGGCAATTCCGCCGCCGAGCTTGGAGGGGTCGGCCAGGTTTTCCATCACGTGGATCAAGCCCAACACGGCTCCGAGAATGCCGACCGTCGGGGCATAACCGCCCGCCGCTTCCCAGACTTTGGCGGCCTTCACCTCAGTCTCCTCATGGTGTTCGACTTCGATCTCAAGAATTTCATGCACGGCTTTCGGGTCGGTGCCGTCGACAATGAGCTGAACCCCTTTCTTGAAGAACGGGTCTTTGATGTCTTTGAGCTTGGCTTCCAAGGCCAGTAATCCTTGCTTGCGCGACACGGTGGCTAGATCCAGAATGAGCTTGATCGTGCCTTTGGCATCGCTCTGGGTCCCTCCGAATACAAGGCCGAGGGATCGGAAGGCTTTGATGACGACCGGAAGGGTGTTTTGGACGCAACAGGCGCCGATGGTGCCGCCCATCACAATAATAAAAGCGGTCAGCTGCATGATAGAGCTGAGGTGGCCGCCTTCCAGCGCCTGTCCGCCGACAATCGACCCGATCGCGAGAACGATTCCTAGTATAGTTGCGATGTCCACTGGTGCCGCCATCCTTATAAAACGAAAACCTCCATGGGATTCATGGAGTGTTGCTCGATTGATACTTTTGAACTATTGCACGTCGAAATACGCCTCTGTTACGGTTGGCCCACTGAACAGGGGGGCCAACGCATGGATTCGTCTGACAGCTTGATGCTCGATGCCAAACAAGCCATTCTGGAAGAGCAACACCGCCGGTTTCAGGCGCTCCAGAAGGAGGGGAAATGGGTCGAGGCGATGCAACAGTTCCAGACGACGATGCATTGCGCCTCGGATCTGTTGAGCGATTCCCTGAAATTGCTCGAACGTGTGCTTGCGACGCATCACCAGTCGCCTCCAAACAATCCCCCGAGCCATCCCGAGGCTTAGCTCGTTACCGCCTCCATGGCCGCCTGTTCGTTCGGCATCAGGAGCCGGTTCAGGTCCAACACGATCAGCAGCCGATCCTCGATTCGCCCGACCCCCTGCGTGAACTCTGCACCGGCTGAATTACCGACGGATGGAGGCGGTTCGATCATGACTTTAGGAAGCCGCAGGACCTCCACCACTTCGTCGACGATCAAACCCACCATCCGCTGACGGACGAGCACCACCATAATCCTGGAATTGTCCGTCCGGTCAGCGGCCGCGAGCCCGAACCGCCGGCGGAGATCCAGCACCGGGATAATCCGCCCGCGGAGATTGATGACGCCTTCCACGAAATACGGCGCTTTCGGAACGCGTGTAACCTCGACCATCCGGTTGATTTCCTGCACGCTCAGCACATCGAGCGCGAATTCTTCCTGGGCGATCCGGCAGGTTACGAATTGCACCAGGTCATCCCCGCCTTTGCCCGTTCCGCTGGGCCCGGCTCCTTGTTGAACCAGGCCGGGCACTTTTTCTTCAACAATCATCGGCGCCTCCTTTCCTGCTCCCGCCTAGAGCTTGAAGGATCCGACAATTCCCTGCAGTTCGGTCGCCAGCTGGCTCAAATCGCTGCTGGCTTTGGCCGACTCATTGGCGCCGGAGGCCGATTCCTTGGTGACCTTCGCGACGTTTTCAATGTCGTTCGCAATTTGCTGTGTGGCGACCGATTGCTCTTCGGAGGCGACGGCGATCTGCCGGATCATGTCTGCGCTCTCGGAAACCATTACGACGATCCGCGCCAAGGCTTCGCCGGTCTTATTCACGAGATCCACGCCGCTGGTAACTTTCACCGTTCCTTGCTGCATGGATTCGACGGCGCCGCGGGTATCCTGCTGGATCTGCCGGATCATGTCGCCGATTTCCTTCGTGGCTTTGGTCGTCCGCTCCGCCAGCTTCCGGACTTCGTCGGCAACGACCGCGAACCCGCGTCCCTGCTCACCGGCCCGGGCCGCTTCGATGGCGGCGTTCAAGGCCAGCAAGTTGGTCTGATCCGCGATGTCTTCGATGACCCGGACGATTTCGCCGATCTGATCGGATGACTTGCCGAGCTCCGAAATGATCGTGGCCGAGCTCGACACGGCATCGGATAGTTGTTGCATGCCGGAAATGGTAGCGGACACGACGGACCCGCCGTCCTTCGCGGTCTTGACCGTCTCCTGAGCCAAGGTGGCCGCTTTCCCGGAGTTCTGCGCCACCTGGCTGACCGTGGCATTCATTTCTTCGACCGCCGCTGCTGTCTGCGATGCCCGCGAGGTCAGGGTATCGGTGCCTTTGGAGATTTCTTCGGCGGTCGCAGACAGCTCGACTGACGCCGAGGCGACCTTATCGGTCACGTGCGCGACTTTGCCGATCATCTTTTGTAGTTTCTCGATGAACAGGTTGAAGTACCCGCCCATCGTGGCAATCTCGTCCGTGCCATGCACCGGCACGCGCTTCGTCAGATCCCCTTCTCCCTGGGCGATGTCCTTCGAGATAAGCATCATCTGATTGATCGGTTTCAGAATGATCGTGCGCAAAAGGAAGTAGGTCATACCGACGATTGCCAACACAATGGCGACCATAACGCTGGTGGTTTTGATGAGCGATTCCTTGGAGAGTTCCTTTGCCTTGGTCATCGCCATGTTGACGGTCAGGATACCCAGGGTATCACCCACCTGTTTGTCGCTGTGACAGGAGATACAGGCAGCCGTTGTCGCCTTGTCCGGTGTCGCACGGCGGAAAGTAGCGACTCCATTGACGTCCTCCTGCCTGACAAAGCTATCGGCTCCACCCATGATGGTCTTCATGGCCTCGTTTTCGAAGGCGTCTTTAGGCATGTTCGCCGGATTCAATGGCGATTGACTGATCAACCGGGTGCTGTAGAGCCCGCTTTTATTCGCTTCTTCTCCCATCTCTCGGGTGGCGGTTGCGGGGAAGGGAATCGCGTCGGGATTAGCCGCATGGTCTTTGGCCACAACAATGTCAGCCCCCGCCTTGGACTTCTTAATTTTCCCGACGTAGTTCTGGGCGATATAGGCGCGAGTGATTTGTGTTTGCGCCTCGACGATTCTCCCTCTGGTTTCGAGGAGTATGTTCAGTTTTTCGGACTCCTGCTCTTGGATAAGGAACAAGCCGACGAGTGTAATGATCGCTGCGATCCCGATGATGCCGATCAGAAACTTCGGCCCGATATTCATGTTCTTCACCAGCGTGCTCATAGATCCTCCTGCCTGCTTCTTGTGAGTGAATTGATGATGTGCTCCGTTCCGTATCCGTCACTTGCCTGGGTCATATTCAACACATTGCCGGCTGGTAGGGTCGGACACTACCTTATCGGCATGATCTGCGTCGTTCTGTACCCTTACACCATGTTCAACACCTCGCCGACGATCTGGGGCAAGGCCACCACTTTATCGGCACAGCCCGCTTCCACCACGGCCTTCGGCATGCCATACACGATGCAGGTCTTCTCATCCTGCACGATCGTGCGCCCTTTTGAGGCTTTGATGGCCTTCATGCCTTCGAGTCCGTCATGGCCCATGCCGGTGAGGATGATGCCGATGCCGCGTTCTCCGTAGAGCGCCGCCACAGACTGCAGCATGATGTCGGCAGCCGGGGCATGGAGATGGTTTTCGTTGTTGGGACTCAGTGAGACGATGTTGGTTGTGATGGTCTTCTTCTTGACTCTGAACTGGACGCCGCCCGGTGCGATGAGAACGAGGCCTGCGCGGACTTCTTCTCCATCGACGGCTTCTTTCACTTCCAACTGGCAGATCTGATTCATGCGCTCGGCAAACGGTTTGGTAAAGGATTTCGGCATGTGCTGGACGATCACAATCGCGGCCGGAAAATCAGCGGGCAGCTTCGACAGCACTTCCATCAATGCCTGCGGACCTCCGGTGGAGCAGCCGATGGCGACAATGCTATTGCCGCGGGTGACACTCACCGAATGCGCTGACAATGCGCCGCCGGCGGGCTTCACGATCGGGGCCATGGGTTCGCTCAGTCGGCGGATGGCTAGTTTGCCGGACGCCTGGCTAGCTGTAATGATCTTGGCGACCAATTCGGCTCTGATATCGAAAATTCTAATGACGACATCACCAAGCTGTTTGGGAATGTAATCGACTGCTCCATACTCCAGGGCTCTGAGCGTATCCTTGGCCCCATCCGTTGTGAGAGAACTGACCATCACGATCGGGACGGGGCATTCCGCCATGATGCGTCTGACCGCTTCAATGCCGTTCATGCCGGGCATTTCCACGTCCATAGTCAGAACGTCTGGCTTCAAGGCCTTGACCTGTTGAATCGCTTCCTCACCGTTCCGCGCCATACCGGCGACCGCAATGCGGGAGTCGCTAGTCAGCATTGCTGAAAGACTCTTACGCATAAAGGTCGAGTCGTCGACGACCAGCACTTGGATGGTCTTTGACATAACGGATCCTATCTCGTTCTGCATGCACCCGGGTTCACGCCCGAGCTCATTAGATGATGTAGTGTGTCAGCTTTTTGGAGAACTCTATCGGATCGAATTTGGTGATATAGTCCGTTGCCCCGACTTGGGCGCCTTTCTCCTGATTGCAACTTCCTGTCAAAGAGGAATGGAGGATCACCGGAAGATGCGCCAGCCTCGGATCTGACCGGATCTGTTTGGTCAGGGTAAAACCGTCCATGTCCGGCATTTCGATATCGCTGAGAATTATATGAATGCGATTGACTTGTGGCAGCCCCTGCTTCACCGCCTCGTCGCCCAATCCGACAAGATAGTCCCAGGCTTCTTTCCCGGTAGTCGTTTGGATATAGCTCACGCCGAGTTTCTCCAGCGCTTTGCGGATCTGTGTGCGGGCTACTGACGAATCGTCGGCAAACAGCACGCACTTGGATTTCAGCTCAGGCTTGGCTTCAATGCCGGCAAAGACTTCTTCGTCCGGCCTCGGGCAGATATCGCTGAGCAGTTTCTCAACGTCGAGGATCAAGACCATGCGTGCGTCATCGAGCATTGTGACCGCTGTCACGGCGCCCTTGTTATTGTCCCGGACAAGGGCCGGCGGTGTTTTGATCTTGGGCCAGGAGGTGCGGATGATGCGATCAACCGCTGCTACATGAAACGCCTGCAAGCTCGCGTTGTATTCGGTGATGATCAGGATGCCGTTCTCCTTGCATTCGGGCTTCGTCAGATCCACATCTTGCTCGCCCAAACCGAGAGTCCGACTCAGTGCAATGACCGGCACCATCGTGCCTCGAATATTCGCCATACCGAGGACGCGGCTGTCGGCTTCCGGCACCCTGGTCAGCGGAGGCAGTTTCATGACCTCTCTGACTTTGAACACGTTAATGCCGAAGACTTCGCCGGTGCCAAGGTGGAACAGGAGCAGTTCCATCTGATTGGCGCCTGCCAGTCTGGTGCGCGCATCGATTTCATTGATCAACGTAGACATCTGCCAACTCCTTTACGACGCATGCGCCCATGCGCCTATGCCGCCATGGCGGATGTATGCCAGGCTTGGGCGTTTTCCACGAGCTCGGAAATGTCGAGAATCAGGACAACCTTTCCTTCGCCGGTAATCGTGGCGCCGGAAATGCCTTTGATGCTATCCAGGTATTCCCAGATGGACTTGATGACCACTTCTTCCTGCGAACGTAATTCGTCGACGACGACGCCGATACGCCGGTCGCCTAGAGCTGCCACGACCACATAGAACCGGTCCCGTTCGTTGTCGGTGGGAATCTCAAACTCTTTGGCCAGCCGGAGCAGCGGGAGCACGCGATCGCGCAGATGCAAGACCTCCCGTCCGTTGATGGTCTTGATCTCATCTTTCGAAATGCGCACGGCTTCAATCACCGAGCTTAAGGGAATTGCAAATGTCGCCCGTTCGACTTCCACCATGAGGGCCTGAATAATGGCGATGGTCAGGGGCAACTTGATGGTAATAAGGCTACCCTTGCCTTCTTCGGATTCGATTTCTACCGTCCCGTTCATCTTGCGGATATTCGTCCGCACGACATCCATCCCGACGCCGCGGCCGGAGACGTCCGTGACTTTTTCTGCCGTGCTGAATCCCGGCAAAAACACCAGGTTCACAACTTCCCGCGGCTCCATGGTCGCCAGCTCTGCCTCGCTGATCAGCCCTTTGGATAAGGCCTTGGCTTTAATCTTGCTGAGTGCGATGCCCTTGCCGTCATCCTGAATGCGGATGACGATGCTGTTGCCCTCCTGGCTGGCTGCAATGCGGAGAAGCCCCTCGCTGGGCTTTCGGGCTGCGTGCCGTTCCGTCGGCATTTCGATACCGTGATCAATGGCATTCCGCACAAGATGGACAAGCGGATCGCCGATTTCATCTGCCACGGATTTATCCAGTTCTGTTTCCTCTCCATGCGTTTCAAGCCGTACTTGTTTTCCCAGTTTCTGGGAAAGATCACGGACCATACGTGGCAATTTAGCCATCACCTTCTTGATGGGCAACATGCGCGTCTTCATCACGGCCAGTTGTAAATCCGTTGTGACGAGATTTAACTGTGTGAGCGTTTCCCCAAGTGCCCGAACTTGGGGATCGGACTCATGAGTCTGTTCAAGTACTCCACCGATTTTGATCAGACGATTGCGACCGAGCACCAACTCGCCGACTAGATTCATCACGGAATCGAGACGCCGGGTTTCCACTCTGATGGTTTGGTCTTCCTCCGCTTTGGGTGCCTTCTCCTGCTTTTGCAGCGCTTGATCGAGTGCTTTTTCTGAGATGGCTTTTGCCGCGACCAGCAGTTCCCCGAGGGCCTGCTTCGGTTCCGGTTGCTTGGACTGCGCCGTGAGTGCATCGAAAACCTGTTCTTTTGTTGCCAACCCTTCGCTCACGAGAATTTCCCCTAACTGGGGCGGCGGCACAGATGCAGTGTTGCCGTCTTCCGGTGCCATGACTGCTGTCGGTGTTGAGGGCGTGCTTGGAGCGGACACGGTCCTGCTGAACTTCCCGGCAAGAATGTCGTCCAGTTTAAGTGACATGGCTTCAACAGGAATCCTGGTGTCGGTGCCGGAGGTCCGAATCTCCGACATGATGAGTTTCACGGTATCGACGGTTTCGAGTATGACCGTGATGATTTCAGGAACAACCGCCATTTCCCCCTGGCGGAGCTTATTCAGAATGCTTTCGGCTCGATGGGTGATATCGACGAGATGCGTGAAGCCCAGAAATCCGGCTGAACCCTTCATGCTGTGCATGGCGCGGAAGATCTCATTGAGCAGATCTTTATTGTCCGGCTGAGTTTCCAACTCGACGAACTTCTGATCGAGGCCGTCGATCATTTCCGTCGTCTCGGTCAAAAAGTCGTTGAGTATTTCCTGAGTTTCATCGTCCATTGCGCCCCTCCGGTGAAATACTGTGATGCGTGATGGGTGATCAGTGATCGGGAAAATCCGATCCTGAAGCTACACGATTTCCACCCATCACTCTTCACTCAGCTAGTTGAACCCGTACTGCTTCAGAATCTCGTCAGCGACATCCTGGTTCATTGATGTGTTCTTCGAGGCTTCCAATTGCTTCAGCATCTCCGACGCTTTGCTGGCTTCAGATGTTTCGGCTCCCTTTGTGAAGGGGCCGAAGATCACGACAAGCTCAAGTAATTTGTGATGGACTTCGTCCATGATCGTCACAAGCTTGTTCACCCGCTGCGCGACAAGGTCCTGGAACGACATGGCGGTGATAATATCGACTAAAGCCGGGCTGTCTGTCTCAAGAGCTTTTCGGATGGCGGTGAGTTGCGCTGCAATGGCGTCAGGGCTGGAACTTGACAGGCCGTTCATCAGTGCGTCGAACTGCAGATTCACCTGTTTATGGTTTGCCGCGATTGATTCCACGAGTTCCATCACTTTGTGCGTGCCGTCTTCGGTCAGCTTACGGAGGTCTCGTAGGTGAGTCGTGGCCGCAGGTAATTGCTCAGACGTTGCGCTCATCGGGTCGGCAAATTGGGAAATCGTTTTAATCGTCTTATCGATAAAACGCGTCAGCTCTCCAAGTTTGTCGTAGAGTTGGGTATCGGACGGGCCCGGCTCGTCTTCGTCTTGGCTCGAATTGCCTGGCATGACCTGATCGCGAATGATCATAGGATCGGACCTTCCTATTTGTTAAAGATCTTATTGATCTTCTCCTGCATCGTTTCCGCGGTGAACGGTTTGACGACGTAATTGTTCACTCCCGCCTGGATGGCCTCGATAAGATTTTCTTTCTGTGCTTCTGCCGTCACCATGAGGACCGGGATATGCTTCAATTTCTCGTCCGCTCTAATCGCGCGAAGCATGTCAATGCCGGGCATCACCGGCATGTTCCAATCAGTCACGACAAAGCCAAACGGTTCAGTGCGCAATTTCTGCAGCGCCTCTTGGCCGTTTTCGGCTTCTTCCATATTCGAAAAGCCGAGCTGTTTCAAAATATTCTTAATGATGCGCCGCATTGTAGACATGTCATCCACCACGAGAATCTTCATGTTGAGATCAGCTGGCATGCTTCCTCCTCTTGCTTACAGTTTCTGGTAGACGACGGAGCGTCCTGTGTGTTGCGACCTAAAGACGTCACTCATTGCGGTAAGCGACTCTGAAAACCCGATAATCAGATAGCCGTCCTGCTTGAGTGAGCCGGCCAGGTCCGTGACAATCTGGTGTTTGGCTTTGTCGTCAAAATAGATGAGGCAATTGCGGCAGAAGACGATGTCGATGCCTCGGATCAGCTTGAGTCGAGGCCGGTCGTATAAATTCAAGTTCATGAACTTCACCCGGCTCTTGATCGCTGGTGAAATGGCGAAGTTCTCGCCTTGAGCATTGAAATGACGGCTCTTGAGATGAGGCGGGACATGGCGTAAGGCGTGCGCAGAATACATGCCGGCCTTCGCCAGCTTGAGGATGGGTTCACTGATGTCTGTGGCCAGGATATCAATGCTCCAGTTTACGAGAGGTGCATAGTCGGAGAGCATCAGAGCGAGGGTGTATGGCTCATCTCCCGAGGAGCAGGCCGCGCTCCAGATCCGAAGTTGCCTGGAGGATTTGTTGGCCTCCATAACGGCCGGCACAATGGTTTTGATGAAGGTGTCGAGTTGCGGTTGATCCCGGTAGAAATACGTTTCGTTCGTGGTGATGAGTCCGTAGAGTGACACCAGTTCCCGGTCGCGATAGGTGTCATATCGCAAATAGTTCAGGTAGTCGGCGTAGGTGGCAAGTTTGTGGTCTTTCAAGCGAGGTGCGAGCCGGCTTTCGAGGAGGTATTTCTGGTTCTCCTGAAAGGTGATACCGGTCTGCTCATAGATGAATTCGCGAAGCAGTTTAAACGTATCGGCGTCCATCCCGCGTTTGACGAATTCAACCTCCACTTTGGTGGCGGGGCTCCCCATTGCCTATCCCTCATCGTTGCACGGGTGCTCTGCGTGAGGCGCACCTCAGCCGTCAGAGTTCTCTTCCAGTCGACCAGGCTGTCAGCGTGTTGTGTTACGCTGCTTGCGAACGACTGTGCATCCAGTCATGGATGTCGCGACGCAGGAAGCGCCAATGCTTCCCGATCTTCGATGCCGGCAATTCGCCGACACGCGCGAGCTTATAGACGGTGGACTTTGGCACCCGAAGAAAGCGCGCCACTTCCTGGACCGTCAAGATCTCGCCATCCGTTGTGTCTGCTTGAGTCGTGATTGATGCGGTAATGGGATTATTCATAGTGAGTGGTTTATCGGTGTGCCGAATACAAAACTTGAGTTCGCACTGACGCTCGATGTTGCGAGGCTGCGCGCAGTAGTGTCTGCTGGCGGCTGTGCTATACGGGTGTGCAGTATAAGGAGCGGCCGTCTTGGCTTATGTTTGAACGTCTATGAACCGATGAAGCATATGATATCCACCGCCAACCATCAGGAACCGCACTAAATGGCAACGATCATCTCGATTGCATCTGGAAAAGGTGGAGTCGGTAAGAGCGTGGTATCGGCGAATCTCGCGCTGCTTTTGGCGAAACGAGGGCGGCGTGTGGTGCTTGCAGATTTGGACGTAGGCGGAGCGGATAGTCATATTCTATTTGGGCTGTTGAATCCCCCGCTGACCTTGACCGACTTTCTCAATCGACGCGTGCCGCATTTGGCGGATATTGCCCAACCCCTGACCGTACACAACAATCTGCGCATCATTCCGGGGACCGGCGACACATTGGCGTCAGCCAACATGCCCTATTCTAAGAAAAAGCGTCTTATCCGGAACTTTCAAGAGTTGGATACCGACATCATTGTCGCTGATATCGGGGCCGGGACCAGCTACCATGCCCTCGATTTCTTTTTAATGGCCGATCATCATGTCGCCGTGGCGACCCCTGACCCTACTTCCGTTCTGGACCTCTATCGCTTCATCAAGCTCGCGGCCATTCGACGCGTCCTGTCCTCGTTCCTCGCACGTGATGCCATGGCCGAGGCCTTGTCTGATCAGGACTTCAGCAGTGTTGAGGAAGTGTTGGATGTGGCAGGGAAAACCGACGAAGCAGGCCGCGCGATTGCCGAGATGACGCTACGGTCATTTCAGCCGGCATTGATCCTGAACCGCATCGCCGGACGTTCTCGAGTCAATGTGTTGCAGCTCCGCAAGCTGCTGAAAGAATATGTCGGAGGCGACCTCCAGCTTCTTGGTGAAATTCCAGAAGATCCGGCGATGGAAAGAGCTGTGCGCAGCTACCTTCCGGTCACGGAACGGGAGCCAGCCGCTCCTGCTTCGGTGGCTCTCGGTCATATTGTCGATACACTTCTGCAGATGCTCACTGCAAAGCAGTCCGCCGCATAAGACCTGGCTCCCCTCCATCTCTAAATGATCACGAGAATGTGTGTGCGGCGAGAGGGAGTGCTAGGCGTTGTTCTGGCGCCGAGCTCTGAGGCGTTCGGCTTGAGTCTGGATAATATGACGAATGATGTGCTCGTGGTGGTCTGGCGTCAAATCGACGTATTGCGTCGCAATCAAATAACCCGGAGCCCCTGAGAGGGGGGATGTACGAATAACTTTGGCTGTTGTGCGAATGGGTGTAAACGGTGGAAGGATCAGTTTCAAGCTCAATAGATCTGCCGACTGGAACGCGCGCGGCGAGACGAAGCTGATTCCTCCCCCGCTGATATTGACCTCTGTCAGCCGGGCAATCGAGATGCTGTCAGGCTGAATATGCGCCATGCCCCGAAGCAGGACTTCCATCAGCCAATCAACTTTCATAATCCAGGGAAGTAACGGTGAGGACGCCAGGGCTTCCCCAGACCTTGCGAGCAGATCAGCCGTGGGCTTGCCGACTGCTGCTGCAATCATGTCATCGGTCAGCGGAGGCGCGCCAGGTTGTGGCGCGTCCGGAGCCTCACCTGCCAGCCGGAACTCCATCAGCAGATGATCGTCGACTCTGATCCATTCCCGGCGCTCGTCAGTCGCGATCGAGGCGTCGTGTAAGGATTGTGCGTGACTGGTTGTCGTCATGGCCCTTTCCTCTCGCTTCTTACGCAGCTACATACAGGGTGGCGGCCTGTGCCGGAGTGAGGGGGACCGACTCGTGTACTACGACCTGATTGCGCCCCCGCGCTTTGGCTTCATAGAGTGCCGTATCTGCCGCGTTCACCCAGTCCTCGATCGTTGCGATGGCGGGATTGCAGACATCGGCGATCCCAATGCTGGCCGTGAGTCGAACCGTACCGTCTTCGACGTCGAAAGCATGGCTTTCGATGAGCGCGCGCAGCCGTTCAGCCAGGACATGTGCCTGCGCGATCGACGTGTATGGAAGGATGATCGCAAACTCTTCTCCGCCGTAGCGCCCGACCATATCGACATCTCTTACGGTGTCGGTCATCACTGCGGCGAGCTCTCTCAGTACCAAATCCCCGGCCCTATGGCCCAACCGGTCGTTGACGGTTTTAAAGTAGTCGAGATCCAAGATCATCAGACAGGCCGGAGCCCCATAGCGAAGACCTGATTTCAATTCGCGCATGAGCGGTTCATCCAGGGCGCGGCGGTTTAACAAGCCTGTCAGCGAATCTCGCAACGCCATATCCTGAAGAGCTTGATGGGCATCGGCATTGCGCATGGTGAGCGATAGCGAGGTTCCGATTGTTGCCAACAGTTGTTGCTCGTCTTCGGTGAAGGATTGGGACCCTTCCCGTTGCACATGCAGGACGCCGATTGCGTGAGGACCGATCGCAAGGGGAATGTCATGCATTGCATGCGTGCTGCTTGACGGCTGAGGAAAGCGGTTGTCGTCGCTCCTTGTCAGATGCAGAGGACGAGCCCCGACGAGGCGTAGCGTTGTCGCGCCGGGCGTGACTCGCTCGATTGCTTTTCCCAGGCGACCCAGTAGTTGTGTGCGGAGGTCCTGCTCTCGTTCGAGGTTCCGGTCTTTGGACCAGGTCCAGACCTGTTCTGGATTCGTACGGACCAAGCCGATGAGAGTGGCCCCGATGAGTGTGGGGACTCCGGCAAAGAGGGCATGAACGACGGCTTCGGGATCCAAGGATCCGGCCAGGGCCTGCGTCAGTTGGTTCAGACCGGCCAATCGTTGGTTGAATTGCCTGAGGGTGTCGCGTTCCCGGGCCAGTGAACGGTTGGCTGTGGCCAGGTCTCCGGACAGTTGTTGCACTGCCAAAAAAGCTGTGCGGTTGGCCAAGCCGCAGACGAGAGAATCGAGCAAACGTGATTGTGGACAGGGCCAATTGAGGTAGTCGAACGCCCCATGCCGGAGAAACTGTGCCGCGGAAGCGGCGTTCGTGTTGCGTCCGATCAAAATAATGCACAGATCGCTTTGCCGTCCCGCGACGGCATTGAGGAAAGCCATTGTTTCTGCTGTCCCTGCGCCGACTTGATAGATGATACCCTGAAGGTCTGCTGCCTGGTCGGTGTCGAGTGTGAAGTCGCGTTTCTTAACCGGTATGAACTGGAAACCGTGACGAGCGAGCTGAACCCAGCGAGGATCCCGATGCAGGGCGGCTGTGCCCACAAGGAGAATACGCGAGGGGCCTTCCTGGGCTTGTGTGTTCACCTGGTCCTCTTCTTGTTGTCGCGGTCATGCTCTGGGAACACCGACTGGGTATTACGGCGTTCACGGGTCTCTGAGGAAAATGAAACACGGTCGTCTTGATGTCTGACGGACAGAGTCGGATTCGCGGGACCAGTCGGCTGGAGCGAGTGTTGATACGTGCGGACCAAGTTATGAATCTGATGCATTGCGATTCCCATGTCAGTCCTCCGGGTTCGATTGGTTAGATATGTTGCTCAATCGTCCCTGAGTCTGAGGACAACGCGCCATTCCATTGGCGTAATCGCTGTATGCGCTTGCGAGTTTTCGCTGCTTCGTCAAGGAGAGATGCTAATCCCGCTTGGGCAACCTTGACCTGCCCTTCAATTGCGCGATCAATGGTCAGTACCCTCGCCAAGGATTCAGGAGAAAGGGCGGCCTTTGACAGGAGCGATTCCCGTTGCTGATAGTACTGATCGACACGATTCCATTCCCCCCTGGCAGCCGCCAGTTCCGCTGCTTCCGTCACACTCTCGATGGTCGGGTGTTCGTCGTTGGAGGTCTGCTTCATACAATCAACGTGCCATCGCCAACGGGGCTTGCTGTTGTGCCGCGACTTCTCTCCAGGCCTCTCGCAGAGTTATGAGGCATCGCGCTGGCCCATCGAGCCGGGCGCTCATATGTTTGGCATTGGCTTCAACGAGCTCACTCAGCATGTAGTCGTAGAGGCGATGTAACGACTTCGCGATGTCTCCCCCCTGCTCGTAATCCAACACGCTGTCGAGCTCCCCAACGATGGAGATCGCCCGGCCTATGAATCGTGCTTTATCCGGTAAGTTGTTGGTTTCAATGGCGCGTCGCGTCAATTCAATGGATTGAATGGCGGCATCATAGAGTAAGACCACGATCTGTACCCGGGAGGAAGTGAGGATCTGCGTTTGCTGATATTGCTGGGCGTATTGTGCGAGCATGATAGTGTTTGTATCCCCTACTTCGTGATGAACTCAGTTCCCACCGGAAGAATTGGATTGCAGTGAACTGCTTTGGCTCTGGAGGCGTCTGAGAAGCCCATCCAGTGCCGCATATTGTGCCTTGAGCCGGTCCTCGTATTTGGTGACGGCATCTTCTTTTCTCAGAATATCTGCGGAAAGACTCGTGATCTGCTTGGCGATGCCATTCTTTCGCAAGGACAATTGGCCGGATGCGACGTTGGTCAACGAGTCGATGGCCGTATTAAGTAACTGGGCGATCCCCGCACTTCCGGTTTGATTGACAAACAAGGTCCGGACACTGCTGTAACTCGCACTCAAGGCGGTATCGAGTTTCGCTTCATCGACGGTGATGGTCCCCTCTCGATCCGTCTTGAATCCCAGCGCGCCGACGGTATTCAGAGAACCCGCCCCGGCTATAGACGAAGATAGCGCCGTCCGAATCTGAGAGAGGACTCCACGAACGGTTGGCTCTCCGAAAAAGTTCCCGCCCTTTTTCGTGGCCACGTCGTAGGTCGTCCGCTCATTAATATACTTGAGGACTTCGTTATAGGCGGTCGCCAGCCCTTTGATATTCTCTTTCACGGCGGAGACATCACGGCTTACATTGACTTGCACGGTCGACGTTCCGGTTGTCTTCAGCAACGTGAGCGTGACGCCGGCGATGGCGTCGGAGATGGCATTGGCGCTTCGTGTTACGGTGACGGGATTCAGCGCAGGGTCTCCGACGATGGCGATGGCATCCTGGGCTGCTTGCAGGGTATCGATGCCGCCAGTCCCGCTCCCGTTTGCGAAATCCAGAGCCGTATTGTCGGCCACGATGGTGATCCCATTGGATGCTCCGGTAGTTGTGGACGTCAGGACGAGTCGATAGGCGGGAGTCGTATCGGTCCCGGTATTGATAATCGAAGCCGTCGCGCCCGCGCCGAGATCGTTAATGGCGCTTCTGAGATCTTCCAGGGTAGCCGTGTCGCTCAGCGTGATGGTCTGATCCGTCCCGCTTCCGACATGGAACGTGAAGGTGCCGGAGGCACCCCCGACGATATCGGTCGTCGTCGTGGCCACGGTTTTGGCCGCTCTGTTGGTGATTTGATGGGACTGAGCGAGCTGTGTGACCCTGAGTGAGTACGTGCCCGATGTGGCAGTGGACGAGCCGACGGCGCTCAACGCACTGGTATCGGACACGCTCGTCGTCGTCCGGTCAAACGAGGTCGAGAGCCGCAGCTTATCCGCGGCACTCTGGAGGCCGATCAGTTTCGTGCTCAGCGTCGCGTAATCGGTCGACTTTGAGCTGAGAGCGCCTTTTTTCGCCGTCAGGCTGTCAACCGGCAGGCGTGCGACCTTGACCAGCTGATCCACCACTTGGCCGAAATCAAGCCCATTCCCCAGCCCGCCGAAACTGATCGTCGCCATATCTCGTGTCCCTCACAGGCTCAGGCCTGCTCCTTGAGCAGGATGCCTTTTGAGCTGTTGAAGAATTTCGCCAGTTCAAGCACTGCTTTCGGCGGGAACTGGCGGATGACTTCTCCGGAGTCTTTTTCGATGACTTTCACGATCACCCGATCGGTCGAGTCGTCGATTTCAAACTTCAGATTCGTATCCTGTGCCTGGAGATCTTCACTGACCTTCGCCACCGCCTTCTCTAGGGTTGCCCGATCGATCGGAGCGGGTGCTGTGTTGTCGGTATCAGATTGCGTCCGTGCGGCAGTCGGCTGTTTGGCCGCTGCATGATCCGGTTCACCCCCGCGGGCGGGTGTGGTCAGGAGATCTGCTTTGCCGGTTACTGATGTAATCATGGCAGCCTCCGTGTGAACCTAGGGTGGGGGCGACCGCTCATGACGAGCGGCCGCCCCCGCCGACTATTACCTCTGCAGCAAGGCCAAGGCCTGTTGCGGGAGGTTGTTGGCCTGTGCCAAAACCGAGATGCCGGTTTGCACCAAAATCTGGTTCTTGGTGAATACCGACGTTTCATGGGCGATATCCGCATCGCGGATGCGTGATTCTGCGGCGGTGAGGTTTTCACTCGTCACCTGCAAGTTCGCAATGGTCGCCTCAAACCGGTTCTGGATCGAGCCGTATTCCGCTCGGGCGGTGGCCACAGCGCTGATGGCACTGTCAATGTTGGCCAACGCGCTACTCGCATTCGCTGACGTGGACACGTTCACCGTGCCGATCCCCAATGACGTCGTGGTGATGTCATTGAGATCGAGGCTGAGTGAATTGCCTGATCCGCTTCTGAATCCAATGGCGATCGAGAAGCTGATGGTGCTGCCGCTGGTCAAGGCCTGACCGTTGAATTCGGTGACCTGTGCGATACGATCGATTTCCGACCGCAACGCCACGAATTCCTGATCGATGTACGACCGTTCCGTGTTGCCGACCGTACCGCTGGCCGACTGAGAGGACAATTCCCGAAGTCGAGACAGAAGGTTTCCGATGGTCGAGGCGGCGCCGTCAGCGATCTGCGTCAAGCTGATACCATCCGAGGAGTTCCGGACAGATTGGTTGATGCTGCGGATCTGCGCCCGCAAGGATTCGGACAGTCCGAGGCCGGCGGCATCGTCCGCGGCTCGCGTGATCCGAAGGCCGGATGAGAGGCGCTCGACCGAGCGTCCCAATTGGTTGGTGCTGACCGACAAATTCCGCTGGGCAGAAATTGATGCCGGGTTGTTGTTGATAATTAATGCCATGGATGCTTCCTCCTTGCCGACTGCTGATACTGTCCTTGTCTCGCCTCCGCGTCCGTGCAGAAGCGTCTTCTCCCTCTACTCCTGTAGAGCCGTTGCATCCCTTATCGGATGAAGCGATCAGGACTTGAGACCTCTCCTTCAAACGCCGTAGACAAGGTGAGAGTGCGCAAATGAACAGCAATGAACAGCGACATCTTAATACTCCAGACGTGGGATCAGCTCATACTCAAGCAGGTCGGCCAGGCGAATGACATCCCTCGCTGTCCGTGCATCGAGCAATTCTTGCACCCAGGGGGCGAGCGCCTTATTAAAGGCTGGTATCCGGTGCCCTGATTCAACGATTTCGATATAGTCCGCCAGTTTGCCGAGCCAGGCGTCCAATACGGTGAGTCGTTCTTCTCCCATCCTGAAATCCCCAGCCAATTCTCGGGCTTCACTTCGTAAGAGGGTGGCATATTGTTGAATCGACTGCGCTGCTCCGCGCAGGACATCGTCCATAGTTTGTGATGTTGCAGTGAGGTGAGAATACCGGGCGATGGGTTCGCCGAGAAACACCGGGTCAAGATCACGGTCTGTGATAGTGCGCTGGTCCACGGTCAAGGACGTGATGAGTCGCGCGCGCGCGTGCGATTTCTCGCTAATATCGGCCAACACTTCTCCGAGCGTCGTGGCCTTGGCAACTTCCCAGTGATCCTGATCGAGTGTGACGTGCATAACTCCCCTCTTTCTTCAGTGCGCAGGATGGACCCGAGTGGACAAGGCTCTATCCGGAATGCGCGGCCAGTGAGCCTGTGAACATCGGAAATGGTCGATCTGACAATTTAGCCGGCGTTTGAGTAAGTTGCTTGTGAATCTCCGCGAGATGACGTCTCCATTGGCGATAGGCCAACGCATGGTGCCGGGCCATACGTTCCAATCCTTTGACGTCGTCATTGTGCAGTCCGCGGACGAAGGCAGTCGTCACTGGCGAACTCGCTACATGGGCCATGCCCGACTGGACCGCACGCTCACGCAAAGCGGTTTGCTCACGCTGCAGCGTGTGAAGGCTTTGGAGAGATTGGGAGACCTGGCCCGCTGCTCGCACGATGGCGTCGGCTTGGCGACAGAGGGTTTCTACATGGGGCATCATGCCGGAGAGGTGCTGGGCCGCCGCTGTGATATTCGATGGGTAGCTCGAGTCGAGCGGAATCCGGCTGGCCGTGTGGGTCAGACTCTCATACCAATAGCGTCTCCAAAACCGGCTGTACCACTCAATATCTGATGAATCCGTTTGCCCAAGCTGACGAAACGAACCGAGTCGATCCTCATCAATCAGTGATTCAAAGATACGATATCCATGAGCCGGCCGTGGTGCCGGACCTTTACCCAAGACATGTAGAACCACATCCGCGACCATGGTCGTTGGCAATCGATCCTTACAAGTCTGGTGCGCACAGACTTGGTCGAACCCGCAAGGCGCGCAGTCGAGTTCCGGCTGCAGGACCCAATGGCCTGGCCCATAAGGGCCGGTCTCTCGAAAATCCACGTGACCGACCGAGAGATCAATGACTGGAATGTGGACGCCGACGGCCAGATGCATCGGCCCGGTATCGTTCGTCAGCAGGAGTCGGCACTCGGCGAGCAGCCCCACCAACTGTTCCAGTGTGGTCTTTCCGGCCGCATTGAGAAGGGGACAGCGTCCACCCGCCTCGCGGTAGACTCGCACGACCTGCGCGATCGTGTCTTGTTCAGCCGGGGTACCAATCAGAATGATCCCCCCGTCCCATTGCGAACTGACATGGGCCAGGGTTCGACCGTAATATTCAGGGCGCCAGGCTTTCATGACGTCGCTCGCCCCTGCTTGCACCGCGATCCATTCCTTGGGCGAATCAGGCGAGTCGGTTAGGAATCGCCTGGCCCATTCTTTTGCCGCGGTGGTCACTTGGACCGTCAGGGGCGCAAAGGTGCCGACTCCACTTCCTCCCAAGGCATAGACATCGACGAGATTGAACCGGTTCAAGGCGCGAAAGTGATGCATATCGGCGAAATAGGCCATCCAGTGATTCTCGATCACGCTTTGTCCGTCCCAGGCGCTCCGCGCTCCGCGGATGTCCGGTGCCCCGATGTAGGAGCTGAGCAATGCACTCGGTCGATTGAAAGTCAGATTAATAATGCGGTCATACCGGCGGTCCACCAAAGGTCTGGCCCAGGTGGCAACGTCGTGAAAGAGGGCTGCCACGCTTTTAACGGCTGCTCGGCTGTCGTCGATGAGCGCATGAAAATCGTAGGCGACGATGTCGCGAAGTCCGGTGAGCAACGACGCCACCGGCGCAAAGCGCCGATCAACAACCAGGTCGATGGCAACGCCGGGCCATTCTTCTTGTAGCCGGGCGAGCAATGCGCCCATCTGAACGAGATCGCCCATCCGCGTCATATTGAGGATCAAGACCTGACGGCTCATACCAGATCCCTGGTTTCAGTTCGATAACTATCGAGCATGAGGATGAGCAGATCTTCCCGGCTGAGCTCCGTGCCCGCTCCGCGCGAACGGATAAGGGCGGCGAGGTCCTTCAGTTCGACCCGTTGGCCGGAAGGGAATTGGCTCAACAGCGTAGTCAATTCCTGTGGCGTCGTGGTTTGAGCGGCGAGCGTATCAGCGTTACGATCACCGCGCAGAATCGAACCTAGACGATCAGGTTCACGCATTCCCAATTCGGCCAGGAGGTCCTTCATGCGATGCTCGTAGGTATGCTGTCGCAAGACCCGTTGGCGGGCCGCGTCGGCGATCCTACGCCGGCCGACGGGATCACGGAGCCAGGTACGAATCAACGACGGCACATCGTCGGTCTGTTCAAAGCTCACTATCTCATCTTCAGAGAACAGTTCAGGAAGCAAGGCCCGTTGGTCTACGAGTTGGAACGCGCCGCAGGCGGCCAGTTCAAAGGTGCGTGGGTTCACAAAATCAGCCGCAGGATCAAGGCCCTCGCCGGTATTGGAGTGTAGATTCAGATTGATCGCCGTGGCATTGAAGACTTTTACGCACGTATCAGTATCGATACGTGCGCCCTGCCGTTGAAGGACAGAAGACAAGGCGCCGGCGCCATCCCATTCGTTCCCCCATACCTTGAAGGTCCAGTCCTTATTGATCCACCGCGGTAGCAAGGTGCGTCGATTGGGGTACCCGGCCCCGACAAACGAGAGATCCGACCCGAATTCCATTTGTTCGTTCATCGTCATGGTCAGGGGCTGATGCACCGAGGGATCCGCGGCCATCGGGAGATAGCTGACATGGGGAGCCCCTGCTCGCCGGAGGGCAGCGTGACAGGCCTCTTGCTGGATGACGAACCAGTAGTCGTATCCTGGAGCCAATTGCTGCCAGTAGGTCAGGTGGCGATAGTTTTCGACGAACCACATGGCCGTCATGAATTTCTTCCGTCGAAGATGCTCGAGCGCTCCCAGCGACATCGGGGCTTGTGCCATGGCCAGGACGAGGTCCGGTGGGTCCTCTGAGAGTTCCGTCAGCGTACTCATGCTCAGGACGTCGGCAAACCGGCTTTGCATCGACAGGCGGTGACGCGGGTCACGGAACCTGTTGAACCGGTCGTAGCTTGCGTGGTGGACGCTGTGGTCGACCCAGGTGACGCGATGCCCGAGGGCTTCGAGTGCCCTTGCAACATAGCCGGTGATCGGTAACGAGCCGCCATAGATGGGACCCACGAGGGCGACGTGCAGGCGTCCATGCTGTCGTGCCGCCAGGAGACGGCGAAGACGGATATCAAGGTCCTGATGGTGAGCTGCATAGGCACGCGCAGCCGGTACATTGGTAAAGAAGCGCAACGGCGCGGATTTGGAGGCTAATTGGGTGGCCATATCGTCGGTGCTGCCCCAAATCCACTCAATGCCATTGAACCAGGGGCCCATGGCGCGAACGGTGAGCGCGTCCTTGAAGGCCGCGATGTCCGGAAGCACGACGGCCAGGCGAGCCCCTGAAGGTTTCACAGCAGCTAGTGCCTCAATGTGATACAGCAGTCCGACGCCAAGGACGACGCCGAGCTCGCCGGCTTGCCACTCTTTGGCTTGGAGATCAGCCCAGGACCGGGCCTCTGTTCTCGGATCATAAGCACTATGGATCCAGTGCTCATCCTGTTTCGCAGAGGGACTGCCCTCTCGGGACGATGTTATGGTCAGCCTGCCTCCGGGGCTCTCCAGCAGCGCCGAGACCAGGTCAGGAAAGGTCCTTCGAATGCCGTCGAGATTGGTGTGTAGGAGTTCCATTACGTCCTCATACCGACACGGCTTGTGACAGGTCGTGCCATAGGTCTTCGCGTTCACGCGGTGGAGCCGACGCCTGCCCGGCTTCGCTATAGTACGTTCCCCAGCGATCGATGTGGCTGCTCCATTCCGACCAATGGGATTGCGACCGAGGTGTTTTATTCAAGAGCACAGCCAGGGAAGGCTCAATCGGCCAAGCAGTCGGCGTGACCGGTCCGCCGTCTTCACGGTGCGCCTGCCATACCCGATGATCCGGTCCATAAGGACCTGTTTCGTGTACCCGGGCGTGGGCAAAGTACCACCCGATGACCGGCGTTCCGACTGCGGCGGCCAGGTGCAATGGTCCTGTGTCTGAGCCTATGACTCGATGACAACGGGAGAGCGTTTGAGCCAGCTCATGAATGGTCGTTTGTCCAGTGACATCCCAGATGCGGCCGAGTATCGACGGCGGCAATGTCCGTTGGATCTCCTGCGCACGGTCGCATTCCGCCTCTTGTCCGAATAACACGACACGTCCTCTTGGAATGAGACTCAGAAATTGCACAATCCATGTACGCCAGGTTTCAACGGGGACCACGCGAGCCGTATCCCCTGCCCCGACGATTAATCCAATCCAGGGTCCGCCGCCGCGTCCGATCTGATCAAGGTGACCGGACTGTGCGGCCAGTGGTGTCAGACAGCGCGGAGCTGTGCTCTGAGGGACCAGCCCGCACATGCCACAAAAGGCATCCGACAAATGAATACGATTGGATCGACGGGTCCTGGCGATCTCGCGCACATACGCCGCCCACGGAGTCAATTGTTCACCCAGCGGCCCCTGGGTAAGAGGTCCGGTGCACGCTTTTGCCAGGAGCGTCCCAGCCACCAATGCCCTGGTATGTTGATTCAGCACAAAGGCCTGGTCGTACTGCTCCGGGAATAGCGCGGCGAGTTCGATCTCAATCTCGCGAAGCTGATCAGGCTGAATTCCCTCCTTGGCACGTTCCGCCCAACGATGCCATTGCGCGCCATCCCAGCCTATGACCCTGTTGATGCCCGGGATCAGGGTTCCGAGATCTTGAAGCGGCCCAGGGCAAAGCAAGTCGATCGTGTCCAGGGGGCACTGTTTCCTCAGGGCGGCAATCATCGGCATGGTCTGCACAAGATCGCCGAGCCTTGCAAGCTGGATGATAAGTGATCGAGACATGATTTCCTACGCGTGAGACACATCCATGGCCAGGAGGGTTTCTTTCCCGGCAATGGCCTGACCCAGTTCGGCAAGTCCATCATAAGACGGCGCCAATGCTCGAAGCTGATCGTATTCCTGGCGCGCTGCTTCCACCTGATCGGCACGTAGCAACACACCGGAATAGGCAAACCGGACAGATAGGTCGCTGGGATTGCGGGCGAGAAAGTTCCGAAGTTGCACACTCAACTCGCGCCACCGATTCTGCGCCGTCCCGGCCCGCAGCAGCCAATGGATGACTTCGACATCGTCCGGATTTTCAGCGAGGACCCGGAGAAATGTCTGCCATGCGCTTTGCGGATAAGCACGGCCCATCGACGCCATGCCGATTCCCATCAGGGACTTCTTGCGGTTTGCTCCTTGATTGAGCGCAGTGGTAAAGGCGATCTCAGCTTCGCGGTATTGTTCCCGTTGCATATGGAGGATGGCGCGTAGAAGCAGCGCCTCAGGATGGGTGGGATATTGTTTAATCAACGCGTCGACGAGGTTTGAAGCTGTCGAGAGCTCCCCCCCGGTTAGTGCGGCCCGAATCTGCTCCAACTCGCGAAATGCCGGATCCTTGAGGCATTCAATCCGGCGACGAAACTCCTCGGCAACACGTGGCAGCTTCATGGCCGTCGCCACAGATGCTGCCCATTGCAGAACGGACGAGTCGGCCGGCCACTCCGCATGCCGGTTCAAAACGGCCTCGACTGCTGCCAGGTCTTGGCAATGCGCAGCCTGTTGCATGGACGAGACGAGTTCCCAGGCCTGCCGCTCCTGCTCGGAATCGATCAAATGAAGATCTGTCTTTTGCCGGCCGCCCTCTTCTCGGCTCACGGCTTTGTAGCCATCGCCGAAGTAGATCGTATCATCGTCGGCCAGCCACCAGGATTGTCCCCAACGCTGAAGGAAGCGTCGTCCATTCTCATTGGTGTGGCTGTCCCGTCCATCTGTTTGGCTCTCAAGATGGAAGAGGACGCTCTTGGGCTGATAGACAATACGCCCTTGACGCTCGCGAACCTTGAGGCACAAATCGGCATCCTCAAACCCATTGATATAAGCTTCGTCGAATCCGCCCGCGTCGGTGAAACTATTTCGCCGGATGAGGAGGCAGGCGGCCGTCACGGCATTCAACTCGCGGCGTTTATTGACGGCCGGGTGGGTGTCGGCAAAGCGTTTATAGATATGATAGGGGATGAGAGTGGTGCGGTCGATTGCGACCCCGGCATGTTGCACGGTGCGGTCGGCATAGAGGAGCTTGCTGCCGACAATGGCGACCTCCGGATGCGCGTCGATTTCATCAACCAGCGCGCGGAGCCATCCGGCTACCGGGATGGTGTCGTTATTCAAAAAGACCAGATGGCGGCCACGTGCGGCGGCGGCCCCCTGGTTGCAGGCTTTTGCAAAACCGAGATTATCCTGATTCGTTATGATGCGAACATCTCCGCCTAAGGAGGCGAGGAATTCCTTTGTGCCATCCGTCGATCCGTTATCCACGACGATAAGTTCGAACGAAACATCTTCGGTGGCCGGTCCAAGGGCTGTCAGGCATTGCCTGGTCAACTCCGCCTTGTTCCAGACGGGAATGATGATGGAGCAGTCAAAAGAACTGGCCGGTCTGGATGGACCGTCCTGTTCAAGAATGCTGCGTTGCAGTTGCAGGATCTTTGGATTTCCTCGGGCTTCATGAGCATAGCGCTCGAAGATGACCGCTCTGGTTCGTTTGAAATCAGGCTGTTGGCTGCTGGTTGAGGTACTGCCATCCATTCGCCAGCTGAATTCTGCCGTGACCCGTTTGATATGAACCGGCGCATGGCTCCGTGACAAGCGGATCAGCAGATCCCAATCTTCGTGGGTGGCGAGCGTTTCATCGAACAGCCCGGTGGAGTCGAGGCAGGACCGCTCATGCATCAGGCAGCAGATGGGGAGCAGATTGTTGATCAGGATCAGGTTCCGGTCAAAATCATTGGAATACGGCAGATCACGCTTGCGTGTCACATAAGTTCCGTCACCGGTCGGCTCTTGATACGCACGGTAGGCGTCCGTGTAGGCGACCTTGCAGCCGGTTTGCTCCAACACCTCAACCAGTGTGGCCAGGTGATCGGGATAGAAGAGATCGTCATCATCCAGGTACGCGATATATTTCCCGCGAGCGAGTTGCAGACCCTCGTTCCGGGAGAAGGAACGTTCCCGATGTCGTCCGTTCCAGACATAGCGAATGCGTCCGCCATGATCCAACTGCATGATTTGAGGAGCGACCGATGTTGAGCCGTCGTCGATTACGAGAATCTCGAAGGCGTTGTAGGTTTGGGCCAAAATGCTTTTTAATGCTTCTAGAAGCATAGCGGGACGATCATGGGTCGGTACAATCACGGAGACCAGTGGCAACTGGGGAGTGACTCCTTCTGCGGCATGCCTCGAGAGGGCCGCCGTCGTTGCCTGGCCGGGAGAATTGGCCTGTCTCTCTTGAGTCGCTCCACCTGTGTGTGAGGCTTGCCGTCTGTCTTGATTGGACGTCCTTCTTTCTGCAAACCCGGATAGATCGACCTGTTGAGCGACATCCGGAGCACCACTTGATGAAAGTGATACAGTCTCATTTCTCATGACTTGTCTCCTGAGACGAAGCGTTTCTTCCCAAATCTCCCGGGGCGCTTCCCACGCAGACGGCTGTGTTCCTTTTGTGATCAACTCGCTCCACACATGAGCGACCCGAGGCCATTGGAAACTGGTCTCCCAATGGCGTTGACCTAACTGTCCGAAACGGCGCAAGAGATCCGGGTTCGCAAGAAGTCGCTCCACAATCGCGGGAAAGTGCTCAAGCGGCGCAATGATGCCGCCCGCCAACTCGTTCGCAGCTCCGCATTGCGGGGTCGCAAGCCAAGGCTTGCCATGGCTCATAGCCTCTAGGAGAGTGACGGGAAATACATCGCCCAACGAGGGCAGGAGCACCAGGTCGGCCGCTTGCATCGCCGCGGCAATCTTCTCGCCATGCAATCCCGTGAGAAGTGTAAATCGCGGATCTTGCGGCACCTCAGCTCGTACGGCGCTTTCGTATTCCTTGTCTCCGGACGGATTGCCGATCAGAGCAATCTGCGCATCAATCCGCGTGTTTCGAAAGCTCTGGATGAGGCCTAATTGATTCTTGACGCGCCAGAGATTGGCAACATGAATCACCAGCGGGCGCCCCTGCTCGAATCCATAGGCATCACGAAAATCGGTCGTTGTGGCCTCAGGCGTCGTAGCATTGGGGATACTGTCGAAAGAAATGCCTTCTGACTCCAGGAAGCGGGCATCCGCCCCCTTGTGAGTCAGGCTCACGACATTGGTTGCCCGACGGAGTACCGCTGCAACCCGGTCACGAAACTGTCGGTTGTCCTTCCACCGGAGGTACCCATCCTCATTGATCAGGGGTTGCACGAGGATGCGAGTCTGCTTCGGTACCTGAGCGCCTTCCAGGCTCCACATCACCCAGGTGAGAGGGTCGGCTGTCACAATGACGGCGGCATACCGTCCACTTTCTATCAGGGATTGAAGCTGACGAACGGCTGCTGGAAAACCCTCGGGCGATTGCGTATTCGCATCAAGCGAGTGAATGACCATTCCGCGATGTACATTGGCCACCCGGTCCGGAAGTGATCGGGCGGCAATTTCCACTTCATAGCCGCATTGCCCGAGTGCGACACCCAGATTGGCGGCGATGGTTTCCACACCGCCTGTGGAGGGCCAGTAGTAGTCGCATGCAAGAAGAATTTTGGGTTGACCCATTGTTCTGGTTTCTATGGTGCTGGCTGGTTCCGACGCTCGTTGCTTCACGTTGGCAATCGCCATGACGGAGATGCCGTTGACGAACCAGACGCCGTCGATGGCCCAATCCGTATACTTTTTGATCGTGTTCGTCAGGGTGTACGGCGTATACCAACAGTTATGATCGGGATGAACGACTTCCACGAATGTACTGGTCTCCCGGTTGTAGTCGAAATGCCGCCTGAAACATTGAAAGGCGTCCGGCACAGTGATAACGACCCGGGATGTTCGAATACGAGAGAGATGTCCTAGGAACTCCTGTACGTTCGGAACATGTTCCATCACTTCCGGCACCAGCACCACATCGTACTCGTCACACAACTCTTCCCACTTTGAGAACAACCTGCCTTTGAGGTACGGCCTCATCTTCTTAAATTCGTCTGCATTGACATCGAATCCGTCCAAGACTGCGCAGTATGTCTCGAGTTGAATGTGTAGATTGTTCTGCGGATCAAAGATCGGATAATCCACACACCCCAGATGCAATACGCGCTTGTTCTCGCACAGACGCCGGAACACGTCGAGGCGATCGATACCCGCCAGTTCATTGCTCGCCTGAACCTTTTGTACGAAATATTTGTCGTGCTGGTGTTCGAGAGCGCTGTCCTCCATGGAAGAACTCCTTCTGGGCTCGGTCGTTGGCATCAAGGCAGCGGGCTCAGCATTGGTGGAGGTGCCGAAATGTCGCGCGGCCTGTCCGGAAGGACCCGGTCGGCCGCTCTGCAAGACGTGCGGCGCGTGAATGGTCACACCTGCTCCCGTGGGCTGTTCGGCAGAGGTGGGTCGAATGCCGTAGTCCGGTTCTTTCCCTGAATCTATCCACTCAAGGATCTGCTGCGCGCGCTGTTCGGCAGTGTGATACGCAAGGAGTTTGCGTTGCCCGCGTGCGCCGATTGCTTGGGCGAATGACTTATCCTGTAGAATGCGATCGATTTGGTTGGCCAGCGCAGGCGGGTCATCCGGCGGGAACAGCAGGATTTCTCGATTATCCTCAAACAGAGCGTTGACTCTTGGCCGATCCGGTATGCGCCAGGAAACGACCGGGCGTCCCGACGCCATCGCTTCATACACCCGCCCGCCGAAACATCTGGTTAGGCCTGGAAGATTAATGATGGCGGGCCAGTCGCTCAGTCCGGCGAGCCAGCTACGAAACTCCGACTCTCGTACGTTGTGCAGAGCCCGAACGTATCGCTCAAGATCCGTTGCCGTGACCAAGGGGTGATGAAGCAACCGCTCACTCGCGACGGATTGAATTTCATCGAACCGTTGTTGATTCGCCGTGTATTCTGTTGGTGCCTTGGCAAAGGTTAATCGATCACGCAACAGAGGATGCTCGATCCAATGGGCACGATGTCCGTAGGGATTCCCGTGGAAGACGGCCCGATCATGACGAGAAGCGCGTGTCGGACCGGCGATGAAACGACGAGGGACGAGCCCCGGGCACCAGAGCGCCGGCTTCTTACCGAGAGCCGTCAGCTCAGCAACATCGCGTTCGTCGACCAGCAAGGCATGTGTGAGGTACTGGAGTTGGCGGTGAAAGTCGGCATACCGGGTCCGCAACTCCGGCGCCAGCGTGTAGTCCTCCTCCTCGTATCTCAAGGATTCCATGATAAACCCGATACGCACCGGGGCCAGTCCTGAAACCCAATCGAGTATCTGGGGGTCAAGTGGGGCATGCACGAGCCAGATCCACACCTGGTCGAATCGTTGCCCCGCCAGAATCCTGCGTGCATGATGCAGCCATGAGGCAGGGGACGTGGCAGATGCGTCAGGACCTATCGGAACCGTCACACAGGTGATCCCGTTGGCGGCAAGTCCGTCGGCTACGGCAAAACTGGCGCCATAGCTCCACGGCCGAGCTGTGGCCCATGTCGGAAACTCGAGTTGGAGGAGTAATACTTTCATCAACATCCTGTTAGGCAGTCTGATGGTATGCAATCGTGCGCCGCTATCCTGAGTAAGCGGCTCAGCCGTGAGATCTTCAAGGAATGTGCCAGCGCAGGTTGGCTTGGCTGTGCAAAAAATGCGGCGGAACGCATAGACATGCGTCTATCAGATCATCGAGTGGAAAATAATGCCGAGTGGCCAGGCATCAAATTCCACTAAGCTCGATAGGTAAGAACGGGGAAGCAGCGAATGCGCTTCACGCGAGAAGCACAAGCGACTTACGCCGCAAGGGAAATCGCCATGGCGTTCGATGATCGAACACGATCGGCGATCTCTCGCATACCCAAAACCGAAAACCGTTTGGTCCAGTACGCCGATTCTTCCTGTAATCGCATTGCCAACGTGAGGCGCCGCTGACTTTCGTCAAACTCATGCAGCTTTGACGCGATCACTGCGAGAAACAGGTTGCCCATCGCATTGTCGACCGTGTACTCATCGGTGATTTGTTGCAACATCACCCGGATATTTCGCAGCTTGACCGGTTCGTGAACGTGGAGCAGCTTCTCGTAATTCATCTTGTAATCGGCAACGAACCAGAGGTCGTCCAACTCCGCACTCGTCGGGACATGATCTGCAGGCAGGGTTTGCAGCAGATCCACGAACTCCAGCGCCTCGTATTTCTCCGCCCGTTCACGTTGCCGTAGCGTGCCGCCCCCTTTGCTTTTAGACCCGGCCGCAAGCCCTTTGAAACTGGCATCCGTGGGAGGCTGTATCAGGCCCTGCTCGATCATGCTCAACGTGATCTCAGTGCCCGGCAGAGTGGTCAACAACTGTAACGGGTACCACCCGAACTGCAGTTCGCAACCAAGATTGACTGTATCCCGTATCTGAGCAATGGTTTCATGCGGAAACCCGATAATCATGAACCCCTTGACGAACACATGGGGATAGCGATCCAGGATAGTGCGGGCCTGCCGGTAGCTCTTGGTCGTGCCGGGTTTGTGAATCGATTTTAGAATTTGATCGTTCCCCGACTCCAGCCCGAGATTGAATCCGATACATCCTGATTCAGAGGCAGCTAGCATAATCTCCGGCGTGATCGCGGCCGCGATCAATCCATTGCTGGCATCCCAGGTAATGTGAAGATTCCGCCTGATGATCTCATTGAAGAGCGCAATCGCGCGTTTGCCGTTGTAGAGCAGATCATCGTCGAGCCACATGAAATGGGTCACGCCGTAGGAGGAGTACAGGTGTTCTATTTCATCGACCACGCTGGCGACGGCCCGGCCCCGGACGCTGATGTCGTTGAAATTCCGGACGGCACAAAAGGAACACATGGCCCGGCATCCTCTGTTGCTGATGATGGTGGAGGCGGTCCGCTCTCCCCGCATGAAATTGTAGGCGCCCATGGAGCCATAGTTCGTATAGTCTCCGATGGGTAAATCATAATATTCCGGTTGCACATCCATCTCCTGATCGGAGGGGGTGGCCCGTTCTCTGGTTGAAACCAATTGCTCCCCTTTGAGGATCGCCACCTGTCTTATTTCAGAGACCGGTTGTTTTCCGTTGATCACATCCAATAAATCCGGGAAGCTGCGATCTCCTTCATAGAAACTTCCGATGTCAATGTGAGGCACGGAGCGCAAGATAGACTCCACGTCATTGGAGACACAAACGCCACCGGCAATAATCGGAAGCGAGGGGTAGTGCGATTTGAGAAACGCAGCCACGTCGGCTAGCGAAGGCCGTGATATTGTGAACATGACACTGATGCCTACAAGGTCAGGTTTGAACTCTTCAATCTTTTCGACCAACTTGTCTTTCCAGACCTGAAACGTGAAATTCGACGGATTCTCATGCGCATGTTTTAAGACATGGAAATTCAAGTCGAGCAAGGCGCTCCGATACCCTCTCTGCTCAAGATTGCGCGCAAGAATGCCGGGCCCATAGGGGGGGAAACAGGGATATCGCTTGCTCAAGACAAGGTCGCGGTTGAAGTCCTTTTCCGGGGACTCCGGTGGGGTTACGAGCAGAATGCGCGAACATCCGTGTGGCAGCAATCCGGCGAGATGTTCGTAAATCGTTTGATTGACGGTCGTGTGATCTGCCCCACAGCCTGTTGATTGGCTATCGGGGATTGGTGCCGTGATCACGTTCAATGTCTTACTCGCCATCGCAAACCTCCTCGCTGCCGCATGCTGGTAACGCGAGCCTCATGGTCGCCACCTTCCTATTGACGCGCCGTTGTCGTTAGTGGCTCGTCAACATGCTGCCTCTTGAGGCGATGTTTCGTCATGTCCCGGATATGCTCGACCGTGTCCTTGCCGAATCTCGCAGCGACATGTTCGAGATACCGGGGATGTTCAAAGAACGTATGGAATGCGGCATCTCGGAAGCCGAGGACGGTACCGGCCGACAGATGCTCTGTCGGAAGGGGCAGTGCTTCGTAGGCATGCTGGGAATATCCGATCCATGTATCAGGCAGCGGCAGCTGCTTCTCCAATGCGATCTCGTAGAGCTTCGATCCCGGATAGGCCATGGCTGAATAGAAGTTCGCCCAGTCAGGGCAAAGTTCGATTGCCAGATCCAGAGTCTCCTGCATGGTGGCAAGCGTGTCGTCAGGAAGGCCGAAGATAAAATTTGCACCGATATTGATATCCGCCGCGCGAATCTTATCGAAGATCTCTTTGATGTCTTTCTTGCCGAAACTCTTGTCCACACCGTCGCGGACGTACTTGCTGGCTGACTCGATGCCGATTCCCAGCCAGTTGACACCGGCCTGTTTCAACTTCTTCAGCATGCTGTCTTTGACCGTATCGATTCGCGCGTAGGCCCAAATGTTCAGGTCATAGCCCCGCTCGATGATAAGATCGCAAATGCCGAGGACCTGCCGTTCGTTGAGGATGAACATTTCGTCGGCCATCTTGATGTTGCGCACACCGTATTTAGTGACGAGCTCATCGATTTCCCGGATCACACTCTCCGGACTACGATAGCGAATCATCGGTTTTCCGAACGGCGTATTGATACAGCAGAAGGAGCACTTAAAGGGGCACCCGAGGCTTGTGTACATCGACGCATAGGGCCGGCGATCAGCGATTCGTCCGAAACAGTGCCAGTTGTGGGCGCGGTATTTGTCCATTGGCAGGAGATCCCACGCGACGGCACGGAGGTCTTTGTCCAGATCTTCGATCACGGGGGCCGGCGGCGTTGAGCAGATGACGCCCATTTTTCGGTACCAGAGTCCGCTGACCTGGCCGTAGTCGACCGGACCGATCCACTCGGGCTGCCTCAGGAGGCCGAGAATTGTGTAGGGCCCTTCACCCTCACAAACGAAGTCGACGGTCTCCTCACGCATGGTCCGTTCCGGCAAGGCCGACGGGTGCAAGCCGCCCATGAGCAGCGGCCGGTCAGGCGCGTCAAGCTTGATGGCCTTGCAGACTTCTCCGGCGGCGGTCATGTTCTGCGTTGACGCGGATGGTTGTTGACCGTAGACAATGACGGCGGTCAGTCTTGGTTTCAGTTGGCGTACATGCTCTGCGACTTCTTCCGGTCCGATGCCTTCCGCTTCGGCATCCAGGATCTTGACGGAATAGCCACGGTCCCGGATGAATGTCGCCATTAAACCGATCCAGACCGGCGGTTCGATCGCAGCCAGATCAGAACCGAGACTTTGATACACCCGGGCTCGCGAGTTCGGATTGATGAGCATGAGATCAAGCTGTCCTGGACGTGTTACGGCACGTTCCTGTGAGCTGTGGGCCGGAGTGACTGGTCCGATCTGGATCATTGGTCCCCTCCCCTTGTGGCTCCAACCGCCAATCTCTGTCCATTACGAATCAGGTTCCGGACAACCTGCACAATCCTCTCCGGTGTAGGTGTCGGATTGTCCAGCGATTCGGCGACGCCTGCTGAACGGTCTTCCAAGCCAAGGGCGAACACCGGCGCTCCGGATTGATGCATGAGATCATAGGCCATCGACCGTGACGGGCCGCCGACCTCGAAGTCCGAATCGATCACGAGCCCGAGTTTCGTGCGGGACAGACTGCCTCGCATCTCGTCGGTCACCGTGAAGGGTTTGAGCCACATGAGGTGCTGGATGTTGCAGATGATCCCTTCCTGCCGTAAGGTCTTCGCCGCTTCAACGGCATTCAGGCGGGCGGCAGAAATCGGGAACAAGGTGATGTCTGCCTCGGGCTCGATGTGGTTCTCGAATTCATAGTCGATGGTAAAGCTCCGCCGATGCTCGCTGACATACAGCGGGTCGTCATGACGCATGAACCAATTCCAGGCCTCCGTCCATTCGTTGGGCGACATGGGCGCACACACCGGCATTCCGGGCATCCGCATGATGAGACCGTGCTGTGACGCAGACGCGACCGGACCGATGCCGTTCCCTTCCATGGCGATGGCGCGGAGAAACACCGGGCAGGGCACGCCCCAGACGTCTTTCGACTTGGCCGCATAATTTACTATGGGGGCGGCGTTGTACCACATGAATCCTTGATACCGGACGGTATAGATCGGCCGCCGGCCGGCCAGTGCCGCCCCGACGGCGATGCCGGCGTTGGTCACATCGGCGAGCGAGAGCTCGACGATACCCTCGGCCTCCGACATATCCGGTACGGTGCCGCCGATCCATCCGACGGCCGTCACACACTGGCCCAAAAAGAGACCGTGGTTGTGCGTCAGATGGTTCCGGGTGGTATCTCTTATGACTTCCGCAACTGTTCTGCCCATAGGTTCTGCACGGTCCTTTCAGTGTCGGACTCGATGGCGAGGGCATCTTGCCCCAAGCCGAGCGTCTTCATGGTGTCTTTGATCAAGGTAAACCGATCCCATTCCGGCGGGCCGTCACAACCGGAGCCTGCGTGCCATAATCCCCGACAGGTTCGAATGTTGATCACGGCGGGCAATTGCAGGCTGAACTGTTTCACATGATGGGCAATCAGCCAGGGATCGTCAGTGATGTCGACTGCGGGCAGTCCCAGTCCTTGAGCGAGGCCACACAGAGTCCACGAACGACGGACAGGCGTCCTGGTCAGGATCGACAGATCATTGTCCTCGCAGACGAAGAGAACCGGGAGCTTCTTGGTGACGGCAAACCCCAATGCTCCATAGATGTAATCTTCTTCAGCGGAGGCATCGCCCATGACCGTCAGCACCGGTTTGTTTGCACCTAATGCCGCTCCCACCGCGATGGGAACCTGGTCGCCCATGAGCCCGCTGTGCCCGAACATGCCGATCTGCGGGGAATGTATGGAGGCAGAGCCTCCCATGCCGCGCGCGCAACCGGTCGGTCGGCCCAGGAGTTCATCGATGAGCTGCCGAGGATCGCCGCCGAACGACAGATACACCGAGTGGGCCCGGTGCTGGGCGAAGATCAAACAGTCGGAAAAGACCGACGCGATGGCCGCCGGGATATGTTCCTGCCCGACCGACAGATAAATCGGCAGCTTCATCAATCCCCGGTCGTAGGCCTTCTTCACTTCGAACTCGAAGAAGCGGTTGAAGCAGATTTGCGTGAAAAGCTTCAGGGAATAGTCTTTTGAGAACGTGTTGGCGACGTCGGAGATAAGGCCGAACGTTGGGGTTCTTTGTTCCAGCTCATAATTCATCGATGATCCTTTTAATCAGCTATGGGCCACTGGCTCAGGAAATTTATGAGACGCGTCAGGCCTGCTTGCAGCTTTTCAACGCGCGGTGTAAAGGCAATGCGAATGTACTTGTCCGACGTGGGGCCGAAGGTCGCCCCCGGAGCTACCACGACATGTTTGTCGTTGAGGAGGCGATCGGCGAACTCGTCGGAATGAAGGCCGGTAAAACCGATATTGACCAGCAGATAAAAGGCGCCCTGGGGGCGGCGTCCGCCATAGGGGCCCAGCGCGTTCATGACCAGGTCGCGTTTCTGTTGATAAGCTGAGCGCATGGCATCCAGATAGGCGCTGCCGTCAGTCAATGCCTGTAGCGCGGCCATTTGAGAAATGGATGGGGCGCAGGAAATATAGAGCTCCTGGGCATTCAGCAATGCGCGGCGCAACGCCGGATGCCGCGTGACCACATAGCCCACGCGAAGGCCGGTGATGTTATAGCTTTTTGAGAAACTGTAGAGACCCACGACATGGTTGCTTCCCGGGAACGACAGCGGTGAGACATGCCGGCACCCATACACATATGTTTCGTAGACCTCGTCGGAAATCAGCCACAGTCCACGCTCCCGGGTGAGTCGGACTAGTTGTTCCATCATGTCGGCGCCGATGACTGCGCCGGTCGGGTTCCCCGGAGAATTGATAATGATGACTTTGGTCGCCGGGGAGATGAGCGCTGAGAGCTCGTTCAGATCTGGAAGGAAGCCTGTTTCTTCCCGTAGTTCATAGAATTTCACCACTCCGCCGTAGTGACGCACCGCCGCGGAGAAGTTGGGATAACCCGGATCAGGCACCAGCACCTCATCTCCCGGGTTGATCAGACATCCTATGGTCACGGCCACGCCATAAGTTGCGCCGGGAGTCACAAAAATACTATCGACGTCCGTGTCGATGTGATTGTGCACGGCAAGTTTCCTGGCGATGGCGTCACGAAGCGCCCGCATGCCTGCATTTTCCGTGTATCCCAGTGTACGTTCTTCCGTGGCCTTGATGATGGCTGTCCGGATGAGGTCATCCGTCGCTTCTTGCGGCTGGCCGAATCCCAGCTGGATCGCGTCTTCCATCCCCTGGCTTCCCATGACCTGGTCTGTCAACCGGCGTATGCCGGAGCGAGGAAGGGTCCCTAGCACATCGTTCACTGTGTGCTGGGAGCCCATCGTCATGATCGAAGCAGCGGTGGTCATCGTTAGCTCGCCAAAAGTACGCCGGGCTCGTGCATCCATTGACTGACCGATTCGTAGGAGATCTTGTTGATGGCTACATGGGAATGGATCGCGTGCAAGATCGAATCGGCGGCTTCCTGCACCGACATGCTTTCGTCGTTATGAGCTTTTCGCGTGGCCTTATCCCAGTGCGCGGTGAAATCCGTATTCACGGAACCGGGATTGATGAGGGTGAAAACCATGCGGTATTGGACATATTCCTTTTGCATGGCCTCAACCAGTTTCTCGACCGCACCTTTCGCCGCGGTATAGACGCTCAGTTTGGGCAAGGTGCGTTCGCCCGAGCGGGACGACAACATGAGCACGTGGCCCCGTTTGGTGTCCCGCCGGTCGATCTTGTTGAGTTTCATATAGGGCAACAGCGCGCGCATCCACATGATTGGAGCCTTGGCATTGACATCGAAAATCGCGTTGATGTCCGCCATGGTCATTTCTTCCAGTGTCCCATAGACATGGCTGCCGCCCGCTGAGCTGACGAATATATCGATCTGATCTTTCCCTTTGGAATACACGTCGCCGATCCAGGCTTGAGCGGATTCGATGTTGCGCACGTCCATCGCGCAGGTATTGATCTCCGTATGAATGCCGGTCCGTGTATTCTTTTGCAGCCGGAGCAGCGTCTCCTTCGCCTCGGCGAGCTTTCCGTTCTCATTGCGCGCAATCAGCGAGATCTTTCTGCAGACTCCATTCAGACGCTTGGCGACTTCGAACCCGATACCGCTTGAGCCTCCGGTAATCACCACGTGTTTTCCGATGCCCCAAACCGGTTTCGCGAGTGTCAGAGAATGTTTCATAGTGTTGCTCCTATTGTGACAGTGAAGTGGTGAGGTGGTGATCGGTCGTTTCCTTATCGAGTGCCTCGAACGCGGACAATCGACCCGGCGTTCCAATATCGTACAGTGGAACATCACAGGCATAGCCGTAGAGCTTGCCGTCCACCAGATGAGGGAATATGTCCCGCTCGAGGGAGCACGGTACGGAGTCAGGAATGAGACGAAGCGCTTGAGTCTGGATGGCGTAGAGGCCGGCATTCAGAAACGGCGCCTGTTGTTTTTCGTGAAATGCGCGTATCCAGCCCAGCTCATCCATCGTCACTCCCCCGGCGTCGGCGCGATCGTTCGATGGAATGACCGCCATCGTCGCCACGGCCTGCTTGTCATGATGCAGGGCCAGCAAGGCCTGGAGGTCGATCCGGCACAAGGAATCGCCGTTCAAGACGAGAGTCGTGGCTGTGGTAAGCAGGGATCGGCAGGCCCGTAGGGCTCCGGCCGTGCCGAGCGGGGTCTTTTCATGCGAGATGATCGTCTCACACTTGCTCCGTCGGCTGATATGCTGCTCGATCCAGTCTCCGTGATGGCCGGTGCAGAACACGATGCGGCGAAAACCATATGAGAGGACATGGTCGATAACCAGATCGAGGAAGGGACGTCCATTGATCGGGGCCATGGGTTTTGGACGATCATCAAGGACCGGTTTGAGCCTGGTCCCCAAGCCTCCGCAGAGAATGACGACGTCGGAAGGTGCGCAGTTCATTAGGCGGCGTCCTGTTTCCACGTGTGAACGGTGTGTTCCTCAAGCTCCGCAGCAGTGGGCACGTCATTCCACAAGGAGGCCCGTCTGACAGGGACTTCCTGTTGGAAAAACACGATCTGGCTTCCCGATCCTTCAAACTGAAACGGCACTTGCAGAAGGCCGGGCAAGGCGGCGTTGATCTTGGCGTGAAGCTCCGGTTTGGCGTAGATCAGCATGAAGCCTCCCCCGCCGGCACCGAGAAGCTTACCGCCGAGTGCGCCGGCGTTTCGTGCTGCGTCATAAATCTGATCGATGAGCGGAGTGGTGATCTTGCTGGTGAGTCCCCGCTTGACCATCCAGGCTTCATGCAGGAGTTCCCCGAACTCCGAGAGGTCATGGTCGCCGGTAAGGAGCGATATGCCCTCCTGCACCATCTGCAACATGGCGAACAGTTCAACCCGCCGATGTTTGGTTTTTTCAATCTGCTCCTTGGCAATCTCAGAGGCCGTCCGCGAGAAACCGGTAAAATACAGCAGCAGATGATCCTGAAAGGCTTTGAGTCGTTCGGGCTTCATGATCAATGGGGTATATCCGATCTCTCCGGTGGGAGAGAAGGTCAGACGGCACAGCCCACCATGGGCGGCCAAGACCTGATCCTGGCAACCGACGGATTCCTGAACAATATTCTGCTCAACATGGATGGCCGCATGAGCGAGTTCGGATTTGGTCGGCATCCGGTGTTGCATCGCATAGAGCGCGTGCAATAGGCCAACCGTGAATGAAGAACTTGAGCCTAGTCCGGTGCGGGCCGGGAGATCGCCGTCATGATGGATCTCAAGACCTTCGGTCATCTTGAGGTACTGCAGAACGCCTCTGACGGCTGGATGCTCAATGTCGGCATTATTATTTGCATGCTCGATACGCGAGTACGCAATGCGCGTTTTGTGTTCAAAAAACGGCGGCAGGTGTCGGCAGGAGATATAACAATACTTGTCGATCGTGGTGGCGAGCACGGCGCCGCCGTGCTCTTTAAACCACACAGGATAATCGGTCCCGCCCCCGAAGAAGGAGATGCGAAATGGTGTGCGGCTGATGATCATCGAGCCCCTCCTTCTATCCGTTGTGTGACCGCGCTAGACATTGCCGTATCCCGTTCCGGTCACGATGGTGTAGCACTTGGCCAATTCCCGGATGCCGCGCTCTAACGACCAGTCCGGTCTGAAGCCGGTCGAGAGAATCCGCTCATTCGAGACGATGTAATCCCGTTTGTCGGGATCTTCTCCGATGGGCGCTTCAAAGAAGACAAACTGAGGAATGTGTCGTTGGATCTCCCGGCACAATTCCAGCTTCGAGAGATTGGCGTCGTCCAGACCGACGTTGTAAGCGCGATTTTTCATGCTCTCAAACTGATCCATGGCGTGGAGAAAGGCCTTCACGACGTCGCGGATATGGATGTAGTTCCGTTTACAATGGCCTTCGAACACCACGACGGCTCGATCATGCACCGCCCGCCATACGAAATCGTTCACCAGGAGGTCCATCCGCATTCGAGGAGCTGCTCCAAACACCGTGGCCAGCCGGAGCGTGATCGCATTGCCGCGATCCAGCACGGCCCGCTCGGCCTTGACCTTCGTCTCTCCATACAAGCTGATGGGACGTAACGGCGAATCCTCTGTGCACGGCACTCCCGGCTGCCCGATGCCATACCCGCTGTTGGTGACCGGAAAGATGATCTGCTGCTGTTGCGAGGTGAGCTTGGTCAGCATCTGCACGGCTTCGAAGTTGATGGTGTAGGCACCGATCCGATCCCGATTGCACAACGGAGCTCCCACCAGTGCAGCGAGCGGAATGATAACGTCGGCATCGCGAAGCAGGTCCATGACGACTCGTTCGTCCCGGCAATCCCCTCGTTCGATACGGAAGGTCTCGAATGCGCAGCAATCCAGCAGGCTGTTTTGTCGATACAGAAAGTTGTCGAGGACGGTGACGCGATGACCCCGGTCGAGGAGCTGCTTGCAGAGCACCGATCCGATATAGCCGGCTCCGCCGGTCACGAGTACATGTGTTGTTCCTGTGGTCATTGAGATGGCGACTCCTTAGGACTGATGGCACAGCGGAGAGGCCCCACATGAGACCCCTTCCCCCGATGATGAATGTTCAATGAACCAGCGCACCGTCGCTTCGAGACCGTGTTTGAGACTCGTAAACCGGCAATCGGGATACCGTGCGGAGAACGTCATGCTGTGCAATCGCTTCACCAGGACGCCTTCCGGTTGATTCCGGTCAAACACGATCGGACCCGTATATCCCATGAGGCGTGCGATTGTGTTGGCCAGGGTATGAATCGTAATGCCGGCGTCCGGGGCAATGATGGTCGTGACTGAATCAAGATTGCGCTGTACCGTATCAACGGCGATTTTTGCCACATCGTCGACAAAGACGAATTGGCGCACCGCGCGGCCGCTCCCCCACACGACATACGGAGCGCCGGCTGTTTTGGCAGCCCAGCACCGGCGTATCAGCGAACCCACCACGTGGCCGCTTTCGGGATCAAACGAGTCCTGGGGGCCGTAGAGTGTCACAGGGGTCAGGGTGGTCCACATCCAACCTTCCTCTTGTGCAACGAGGCGGGTATGGGTATCCAGCATGCGCTTGGCATAGCCGTACCCCGCATTGCCGTCGTACGGGAGTGAGGCCTGGAGGTCTTCTTCGCTTGTTGCCCGGTTACGAAACAGAGGGAAGGCACAACTTGAGAGAAATGACACAAGTCTTTGTATTCGAAGGGTTCGTGCGGCTGAAAGAACAGCCGTGTTGATCAACGCATTATCTTCAAAGAAGCGGCAGTTATTTGCGGCATTGGCCTTCACGCCCCCCACCAATCCGGCGAGATGAATGACCTGCGCCGGCCGGATTTCTCCCAGCAGTCGCTGTGCGACGCTGCGATCGCGAAGGTCCCCGTCTGCCCGCGACAGAAAGATCGCGTCAGGACGGATTTTTCGAATAGCCGATCCAAGCAAGCCGGATCCACCAGTCACCAGTAGCGGGCCTGTCATGCGGCCTCCAGAACGACCTGCGAAATAGTGGCGACGTCATCCGGGGTCAACGCTGCGTGGTTTGGAAGAAAGAAGCCGCAGTGGTGAATACGATCGGCCACCGGGAAACTCGTCGCGCCATACCGGTTTGTCCAGAATGGATGGAGACCCAGATTGCCGGCCGAGAAAATACGGGTTTCAATCCCTCGCGCCACGAGCGCCTGAACAATCCGCTGGCGCTGCTGGCGGGATTCTGCCAACAGCCCCACGGAAATGCTGGCGACCTGGCTGCCGCTCGGAGGTCGTTGCACATAGAAACTTGTGCTGAGACGCTCAAGATATCGTGCGTGGTTCGCCTGACGCTGTTCCGTCATCCAGTCCAGCTTCTCCAGTTGCCCGATCCCGATAAAGGCGTTCAGATCGGTCGAACGAAGATTGAATCCCGGTTCGTAGAAGACGAAAGGAGAATGGAAGTCATCGATCAGGTGTCGGGTGACTAGGGCACGATGGGTATCGGTGTCGAGATCCTTGCTCCAGCCATGGCTCCGGAGCATCAGGAGCAGATCGGCGAGAAACTTGTCATTGGTGGAAACCATGCCGCCTTCGATGGTCGACATCTGATGGCCGAAATAGAAGGAAAAGCTGGCCATATCTCCGAAAGAGCCGACCTTCCGTCCTTCATAACTCGCGCCGATGGCGGCGCAGGCGTCTTCCAGTAAGATGAACCCGTATCGCTCTTTCAGGGCCATCATTTCCCGCATCTTGTGCGGTACACCCAAGACCTGAACGAGCATCACGGTCTGAGGTTGATGCTGCTTCAAGAGCTCTTCGAGGTGGTTCAAGTCAAGCCCGAAGGTTTCCGGATCGGCTTCGCACATGATCGGCTCAAAGCCGAATTGGATGGCTGGAGCGATCGACGTCACCCAGCCCACACTGGGCACAATCACCTTCTTGTTCCGCAGGCGCCCTGATGCAAGGAGTGCGTAATACATGAGCAGGTTGGCAGACGATCCGGAATTGCAAAAGACGGAGCGGGATGAGCGCTGCCATTGAGACCATCGCATCTCGAAGTCGACGGTGATCGGACCTTTCGTCAATCGAGGATAGGTTTGAAGCCATTCCACCAATCGATCGATGTCCTGCCGATCGATCGTGTCATAGGCAAGGCACCATCGAGGGTTCAAGCTCTGCTGCACTGAATGACGGCCTTCCATGGCGTACTCTCCTCGATCGTGAAAGCGATGGGCTTAGTCCGGCGGAACAGGTTAGTACAAGTTATATGCCATTGATTCCGGCCTGGAATGTGTAGGCTGGATACCAAATAATTGAACAATAGGTATTTTAGTCGGCAAGAATTGCCGGGAGAGGAGGAAAGAACCGACGGGAAGATCAGCCGGAGAAAGACAAGGGAAACGAAGGCTTCATTGCAGAGGAAACGGATCGGTCACTTTCTGCGTGGTCCACTGCTCGATGGCCTGCTGGACGGACCCCCCCCACCCGCGATATTCGATATATTCCATTTCCTGGAAACAGAACTCAATTCCGAGCGCAGAGTTCCCCTGCAGGGCGTCGGCTGTTTTGACGACTCCCGTCAAGTTTGTGACATGGCCCAGTCCGGCCAGCTCAAACTCCATCCGCATCTTGGTTCCGGGTCTGAGCCAGGAAGGAGCGTGGGGCACGACGACACTGCACCCGCCCACACTTAAATTCTGGAGAAGTCCACCGACGATCTTAGAAGATACCGCTCCGCCGCCACTCCCCGACTTTCCATCCATGCGCTCAAGCACAATCGGCTCACAGGAGGAGACGCGTGTGTGTTTGCGCAAATGCATTTCTTCCACTGATTGAGGAAATGCAATAAACAAGAGCGGCACAGGCGACGTCAGCATGTCACGGACTTCCGTCCGGTATCCGACGAGTTTGCCGTCATGGAGGTAACTCACCGTGCAAGGCGTCCCACTCGGGATGTCCGCCCCGTGACCGAGCTGCAACGGCCATTCACAGACCAGCCACGCATAGTCCTTCCATCCAAGGAGGGTCGAACCATACATGCCTTTCTGCCCATTCAACGTCAGCGAGAGCTTCAACGAGAGCCCCACGGTCAAAAAGGAGGTGGGAGAGGGTTTAGTGGTCGTGATGTCGTTCATGAGAGCTCCAGGTCAAGATAGGTCGTGGGAATAATGCCGGTGCTGACCGGATCTGTCACAGTGTGGATGGATCGCCGTGGCGATCGACCCGGTTGAGCGAGATCGGTCTTTTCCGGATTGGATAGAAGAGTACCTCCTGATCCTTTGACTACAATGATCACAGGCTCGAGTGGCGCATGTCGATTGATTCGACTGACGACCGCCACCTCACCTGTATTGAGTTGGACAATGGAGCCGACGGGGTACACACCGACGACCTGAATGAAACGCTGTACCAGCGTATGCTCCAGGTGCCCTTTCTGAGAAACCGTGTAGAGAAATTGAAGGGCTTCATGAGCCGGCTTGGCCTTGTGATAACAGCGATCACTCGTAATCGCATCGTAGATATCCACGACGGCGGCCATCATTCCGAATTGGCTGAGCTCGCTCTTCTGACGGTGATACGGGTAGCCGGTCCCGTCGACACGCTCGTGATGCTCGAGCGCCGGCCTCAGATAATTGTCGGTCAATCCGGTGGTTCCTGAGAGGACTTCGGCTCCCCGCATGACATGTTGCTTCATGATCTCAAATTCATGCGCTTCGTACTGTCCCGGCTTATTCAAAATCTCCAAGGGGACCTTCGTTTTGCCGATGTCGTGAAGCAAGGTGCCGATCCCGAGTTGATGCAGCCGTGATTTGTCGATCTTCAGGGTGCATCCAAGGGACAAGGCCAAGAGAGACGTATTGACCGAATGAAAGAACGTATATTCGTCGAAGTGCTTCAACCGTGACAGGCTGGTCAACGCATCAGGGTTACGCAGAACGCTCTCCGCCATCGCGGACACGGCATGATTGACCGCATCCATGTTGATGTCGCGGCCCATCCGAACATCGAGCATCGCCTGTTCGATGACATTCTTGGCTGCCGTATACACAAGCCTGGCCGCCGGCAGTTCTTCTTCAAACGATGTTACGGATGTGTCCGTCGATGCGCCAGCGACAGAAGGAGCCGCGGTTTGGGCAGCGGGCTCAGGATCGGCCTCCTCTCTCGGCGCTGAGGCAATGTCAACATCCCCCAAAACATCGAGCGTTTCCACGCCACAGGCTTTGAGTTGTTCCACCTGCGCCATCGATGTGACGGCCATGCGATGGCGGAAGAACGGTGTCTCAAACCAGGAGCGGTCCAGCTTTTCTATGCGCATGCCGGGGCGCAGTTGGTTGATATGGATCTGTGTGGCCATCAGAGACAACCGTGATCAGACATGATACGCAGAGAGACGCTTGTCCCTCTATCGGACTGGGCAATGATGATCTTGAGGAATGTCAGAAGGAAACATCACGAGCCGGAGAGAGAATCGCGGAGCGGGAGGCGTTTGGCCCTATCCGTAAAGATCGTTCTGTAACCAACCGATATGACATGCGGGGTCCTCTATCGCATACAGCAGTGGGATTTTTGACAAGGGAGCAGAGGAGTCATAATTTATGAGTGAGACGAAACGCATTTCCATTGAGCAACTGAAGCCCGGGATGTTCATCGTGGAGATGGATCTTCCCTGGTACCGAAGTCCCTTTCTCTTCCATAAGCGTCTGATTCATGACGTTGCAACGATTGCTGCCATGAAGCAGCACGGCGTGCAATACGTCACCATCGATACGGCAAAGGGGATCGATGTGCATCAGTCAGGGATCTCCCCAGCCGTTGAGCCGGCACATTCCGTGGAGAGCGGAGCGTCCGCTTCGCCTGCCCTCGAGACTGCGCTCAACTTGAATGCGCCTCCCCCGAATGACGGTGGGGCTCGGGCCATCGCCGCTTCTGTGTATACAGAAGCTCAGGAGGCGGTAGAGCGAATATTTGCGGATCTGGAGCGTGGTGTGCCGCCGACACCGGCTGCAACCAAGGTCGTTGTTGAAGGCATATTACATCAGGTGTTGAACAGCCGCAGCGAACTCCTCCTGCATAGCACGTTGCTCAATATTAAACAGTTCGATCGTTCGCTTGGGGCTCATGCTCTGGATTCCGCTATTTTGTCGCTGGTGGTCGCGGTCGAAAGCGGAGTAGAGCCGGCGCTCTACGAACATCTGGGGAAGGGGGCGTTGTTGCACGATGTCGGATATGTTCGCCTCCCCCGGAATCTTGTCCGCAAAAGGGATGAATGCAGCGATTCAGAGCGGCGCCTGCTGGAGCAACACCCTCAATTAGGCATCGCCGTGCTGGGGGAACAGTCAGGATTCCATCAAGAGGTGTGCCGCATAGTGATGGAGCATCATGAGCGTTGCGACGGGAGCGGATATCCCCGGCAGATGAAACATCCGGACATCGCCCCGCTCGCTCAAATTGTGGGGATTGTGGATTTCTACGACAAAATGGTCAGTCGCCGAGGCGGGCGTCCGGCAATGATTCCCCACGATGCGGTCCGTCAATTGTTTCTGGTCGGGGAACGCGGGCAATATCCCAAACCTCTGGTTGAAGCAGTCATTCGCAGCATCGGCGTCTACCCTGTCGGAAGCCTCGTTCGGTTGAACACCGGAGAGCAGGCCGTGGTGGTAGGCGTGAATCCGGAGCATCGATTGAAGCCTCAGGTGAAGATTACCGGAGGGCCTCACGGTGAATCCTATCCCAATCCTGAGCAAGTCGATTTGTCCATTCCTTCGCAGGGCCGGGTCACGCGCACGGTATTGCGCGTCCTGGATCCGACCCAGGAACGCGTGAATATTGCCATGTATCTTGGTGATGTCATCGATCAGGCGGCCTAATGAAGCGTCTTCCTGCCAGTCGGCGCACAGCGGTTCCCCGTCAAGCTACGAAGAGTGCATCGCATTCATACGTAGGACTCTTGGACGGACTGCCGATGGGCGTCATCTTATTGAATGCGCATGATGTCATTCAGACGATGAATGCCGAAGCCGCACGTTTGTGCGGCGGGCCTGCGAACGGATACGTTGGCAAGCGTTTCCCGGAGCTTTGGCAAAAACTAACGGGAACGAATCCTGAGTCCACCAGACAGCGTCTCCAACAGGTCCATCATGACAAACAGCCCTGGCAAGGCGCCCAGGTGCTTCTGCGCCAACGTGCGGAACGCTCAACCCCGGTCGAATGGACCTGCATGCCCGCCGGATTCGACCAACAACTCGGGCTTGCCGTCAGTCTCAGAGATGTCTCTCAGGAGCGGGAGCTCATGCACGATCGCAATCGTCTTGCGTCGATTGCCGATGAAAGCCCCTATCCGATTCTCGAACTCGACGCCCATGCCAGTCTGGTATACGCCAATCCCGTGATGACCGGGTTGCTCACCAGGTACGGGTACGGGGATGACGGATTTCCACGAGTGACTCCGGAGAAGTTGCCTGACTTGGTACAGCGCTGTCTGGCCTCAGGCGAGCCTATCCAGGAAGTCGCCATGCGCCTGCCTGACGCGAGGTTTGCCTGGGTGCTTTGCCCGGTGGAGGCGGACCGGCATGTCCGTGGATACGCGGTTGATCTGACAGAGATCCATCGCGCCAAAGAGGCATTACACGCCTCGGCTGAAGAGCTCAGGGCGAAGAACCAACGGTTGGACCGAGCGCTTCAGGAAGCCCAGGCCGCCACTCTAACCAAGACGGCGTTTCTGGCTACGATCAGTCATGAACTGCGCACCCCGATGAACGGGGTCATCGGCATGACCAGTTTATTGATGGACACCGCGCTGGCTCCCGAGCAACGCTCCTATGCCGACACCATCCGTCAATGCGGCGAAGCCTTGCTGAACCTCATCAATGATGTGCTGGAGTGCAGCAAAATCGAAGCAGGGAAACTGGAGTTGGAATCGATCGACTTCAATCTTCGCACCACAGTGGATGACGTTCTCAAACAGTTTGCTGAACGAGCAGAGTCCAAGGGGTTGGAATTGACGGGGCTCATCCATGCGGCTGTGCCGACCGGATTGCGCGGCGACCCCGGACGGCTCAGGCAGGTTCTGACGAATCTGGTCGGAAACGCCATCAAATTTACCGATCGAGGGGACGTCACACTGCAGGTCTATCTTGAAGAAGACGCAGAGGCCGACGCGCTGCTCCGGTTCGATATTACCGACAGCGGCATCGGCATCACTCCGGAGACCCAGGAGAAGCTCTTCAAACCCTTCGTGCAAGCCGATTCGACCATGACCAGGCGATATGGCGGCACGGGATTGGGTTTATCCATTTCCAAGCAGCTGGTCGAACTGATGGGCGGACAGATCGGTGTGAAGAGTGTGCCCCATCGTGGCAGCACGTTCTGGTGTACCGCACGGTTCATCAAGCAAGCGTCCTCGGTGCTGGCCATTCTTCCCATGGCGGATCTCCAAGGACGCCGCGTCCTCATCGTGGATGACAATGAGTCCAACCGTCTCATTCTGCATCATCTGGTCTCCGGCTGGGGCATGCTGGATATGCAGGCGGAAGATGCGGCAAGCGCCGTCGCGCAGATTGAAGACGCGTCCAGGCGCGGCACCCCGTTTGATTGCGCTATTCTGGACGTCGTGATGCCCGGCAAAGACGGGTTGCAATTGGCGGCCGAAATCCAGCGGCTTCCCTGCGCCGCGACGCTGCGCGTGATTGTCATGACCTCACTGTTGCAGCGCGGACATGCCGAGCGGGCGAGGAAAGTGGGGGCGAAGGGATATCTCACGAAACCTGTCCGGCATGATGAATTGCGGGACTGCCTGCGCACGGTGCTGGGAATGACACTGGCCTCGGTGGACACAGGGTCTGCGGGCGACCCTGCTCCGCCCCGTCTGGTCACTCGGCACACATTGGCGGAACATGCCGAGCGTCGAAGGATCCTGGTGGTTGAAGACAACAGTGTGAATCAGAAGCTCGCCGTGCGTATGCTCGAAAAACTCGGTTATCGCCCGGAAATCGTCGAGAATGGACAAGAAGCGCTGGCCGCACTGGAAGTGGGAGCCTATGACGCAGTGCTCATGGATTGCCAGATGCCGGTGATGGACGGATTTGAGGCGACGGCTGCGATCCGCAGGAATGAAGCCGCAGGAAAACGCTATGCCGGTATCGGCCATCTGCCCGTCATTGCCGTGACGGCGAATGCCATGCAAGGAGATCGGGAGCGCTGTCTGGCTGCGGGCATGGATGCCTATTTGGCCAAGCCCATCAAGTTGGAAGACGTGCGGACAACACTGTCACGATGGGTGGTGTTCTCATCCCGGGATGTCGGGGATCCGGGAACCGCGAGGCTGGCGAGTTCGGTCTCTGAACGACAGGGGATCTTTGATCCAGCTCAAATGCTTAATAATATCGGAGGGGATCAGGAGCTCTTGAACCAGCTCATCGAGCTGTTCCTTGAGCGCCACACCGACATCATGACCAACATCCGACAGGCGCTCTCTCAAAGTGATGCGATCACGGTCGAGCGAACGGCTCATACGCTCAAGGGGACGGCGGCAAATTTGTGTGCGCCGGAGGTCGCCATGGCCGCAGGCCAATTAGAAGCGGTCGGCCGACTGGGGACGTTACACGAGGCACCCACGGTCTACGCCCATCTAGAAATGGAAATGATTCGCCTGATCCATGCGCTTGAAGCCTATCGAGGGAATACCGGTTTCATCGCGCGCGCGGCCGCGTGAGCGCAGTCACGACCCCGTACGTCGGCTTTCTCGGGAGACCGTGTTAGGTGGAGCAAACCGTCGATGATTGCCGCTCGCTGGTCGCAGTTGCAACGGAAGGACGATTGGCGAACAGCGGGAAGCGAGTCGGATAACTGTCGGACAGAATCAGCTGCTTGCAGAATTTCGTACGGGGGTTCATGAGTAGCGGCCCCCGAAGGTTTGCCGTGATGCCTGTGGGGTCGTTGGAGGGGATGGTTAACAACACCGATACAATTAATTCATCGTCGTCGTTGCCGTGCACCTCAAGGAGAGCTTCATTGGGTACCTGAACGTTATACTCCGGGTGAAAGCTGGCCGGATCGAGAATGACGAAGGCCAGTCCCGGCTCGTCGATGGATTGCAGCCATTTGAACGGGGCGTCTGTATCGTGATCCAGGATGACGTATCGATGACAGTCGGGAAATCCCAGGATGCCGCCCGGAAACGTCAGGACTGATTCGTTTGGAACTTCACAGACACCGAAGCGGGTCGTGCGGCATTGCATCATTTGTCCTTACGGGGCGATCCGGCGTTTCGGCTGCACCAAGTGCCGAAACGCGTCGAGTGGAATAACTTGCGTCTTCGACGCCAACTGATTCTCATCCTGGATCCGCGCATAGACTTCATCGCGATGCACATCGATTGTGTGCGGAGCCTCGATGCCCAGGCGCACTTGTCCGCCCTTCATGCTCAGAACGATGACCCGGATATCCGGGCCGATGGTTACACCTTCACCGCGTCTTCTTGTCAGGACCAGCATGAACGCCTTCCGTGGCTGTGTGACCGATGTCCCCTACGGAGCCTATCGGTCATTCTGATGGAATCTTGAGCCGGTCTGCTTCAGTTATTGCAGATACTTTAAGAGGGAGTTGTTGAACAGCTGATTCAGTGTCCGACTGGCTGCTTCGATGGCATATTGCTGCAATGTGAGATCGGAAATGGCTTTGGCCAGATCCACATCCTCGGTTTCGGAGAGCGTCTGCGTAAAGAAGGTCTTGAATTCCTCCAGTCGGCCGGCGCTGCCGCTCAACCGGTTCGACAACGCGCCGACTTCCCCCAGGACGGCGCCGGCCTGGCTGAGTCCCTGGCCGACATCTCCGATTGTGTCGCGAATGCCGCTCCGGTAGTTGCTTCTCAACGATGTGACAAGCGTCTTGATCGAGGCGAACAGATCGACAGTGGGTCCGGTAAACACCCGATCGCCGGATACGTTCGTCGGCACCGTCTGATTATTTCCGACTTCGACGTGATGGACCCCCGTATCGCCTTGATACTGCAGGCCTGTTACCACGGCAAACCGATCCCCCGTTGCGGGAGCTCCGCTTCCAGCAGACAATTGCAGTCGTATTCCCTCGAAGCTGATATCGCTCCCTGTGCTGTAGGTTTGGTTGGCCAGTACGGTTCTCGGCGTAAGGCCTACCGTATATGAGTCTCCGCTTTGAGGGCCCCCTCGATCTCCATTGGTCAGCATGACACGGAGGCCGTCAAACTCAATCGCATTGCCTGACACGTAGGTGTTACCAGATGAGACCGTTGCACTGGTCGTGGTATTCACGATGTTGTACTGCGTGCTTGAGGTGAATTGAATCGCGTAGGAGTTGAGGGTTACATCAGCCGGATCGATCATCCCGGCATCGGAGGCGAATGCCCCGCCCGTATTGGCGCTGTTCCTTGTTACATTCACAGGAACCGTCACATCCAAGACATCGTACGTCGTGGCCGAAGAAAACCGGATTACATAATCATCCAGCGTCACGAGATTGTCATCCACGACCATGCCTTGATTGATCTGCGCTCCACCCGTATTGGTCGATCCGGGGCTGGTGGTCGCAGTGAGCGCGAACGGCTTGTCACCGGTCGTTCGGCTTCCCCCGACAAGACCCAATGAAGCGCGGGAAGAGCCGCCGGTGACGGTGACGGTTGAGTTTGGGCCATGGGTGTTCGATGCGATCACGAGATGATCGGTCTCAAATGTGACGGTGACAGATTTGCCGGCCGCCGTCAGGGCGGTATCGGCATTGATCTGGGTTTGCACGCGCGCGGCGAGCTGAGCGCCGGTCAGGCTTCCGGTCGCCGAGGTCAAATCGATTGTGCCGGAAGTGACGCCATCGACAGCAACCACGAGGGTATCATTCGTGCCATTGGTCAAGGTGACGGGCGCGGTGATGGCTAATCCCGTCGTCCGCCCGTGGGTACTGGTTCCGGTAAAGACCGCCTGCCCGTTCAACTCAGCATTGGCATATTGTTGGACCAGAGAAAACAGCTGACGAACCTCCTGAGAGCCGATGACGCGCTCTGCAGGGCCGTTCGTGTCGCTGCCGAACTGAACCGCCAGTTCTTGCACCCGGCTGAGGGTATCCGTCGTACTGCTCAGCAGCCTGTCGCTCAGATCAAGACGTGTACGGCCGAATGAAATATTGCGCAGCCGTTGCTCGATCGAAGCCATGGAGGCTTTATCAAGACTGATGTGGTTGAAGGCGCTGGGATCGTCGGACGGTTTGCGGACTTTCTTTCCTGTCGACACCTGCTGTTGCAATTCCAAAGACCGGGCGCGCGAACGTTGCAGATTATTGACCAGTACGCCGAACGTCTGTTGCTCAGTGACACGCATAGGGCACCCTACTTTCTAGCGCTTCAGCGATAACAAAGTGTCAAACATCTCGTCGGTGACGCGGACCAGGCGCGAAGCCGCCTCAAAACCACGTTGAAACTTGACCAGATTGACCAGTTCTTCATCGATCGATACGCCCGAGACTTGCGCTCGGAATGTATCAATCTGATCCCGAAGGATTTCCTGCGCCGTTTGCTCGCGGTCAGCCGTTTGAGCGGATACACCTAGATTAGCTGCAATACCGCGGTAGGCGTCGTGGAATGAGTTATCATGTAGACTGCTGAAACGTTGGTGCTGAAGCGCCACCAATTGCAGCAACGTATCGTTGTTACCCGGAATGCCTGCTCTCGTCGAGGAGGCTGCAATCGATGCCGGGTTAGTGATTGCGACGGAAAGGCTCCCGGCGCTATCGCGATATGAGTTCACGCGGAACACGTCATCAGCGGCGGGAGTGCCGGAGAGCGTGACGCTGATTCCGTCAAAGAGATACGTGGAGGGATCGCTATAGGTGCCTGATGCAGCGGTGCTGGTTCCGGCCAGAAGACCAAGGCTGCTTCTGGCAGATCCGCCTGTCACATTGACTGCGGAACCGGTACCGGTTCCGTTGGATGTCAGGACTAGACGATTGGTCGTGATGTCGAACGTGGCGGACACCGTGAGCCCCGCAGCCTGAAGCGTTGCATCAGCATTAATTTGAGCCTGGACTTCCTGGGCCAGTGCTGCTCCCGAGATGTAGGATTGGCCAGGGGAGGCGGCTCCTGTAAGAGTAATCGTTCCGGAGGTGACTCCGTCGACCGAGACGGTTAGTGTGTCGTTCGTGCCTGTGATGATGGAGAGCGGAGCGGGACTCGAAGGAGCGGAAATAGCGGTGCCGGTGTAATTCCCTCGGATGGTAGCCCCGGTGGTGGTATCGACAATGGAGTAGGCCGTGGCGGAAGTGAACCGGACCTCATAGTCATGGAACGTCAGCAGACTGTTGGCCGTCACGGTTCCGCTGGCGATCGCGGCCGTTCCCTGATTGTTCGAGTCCGCCCGGGTGGTGACCGAGGGGGGCGAGAAAAAGTCGCGTCCGGTGGAACCGTCGAGGCCATAGCCCTGCCGATGAATCAGATTGACGGCATTCGAAAGGGTCGCGGCAATGCGATCGAATTGGTCTTGAAGTCCCTGTACCGTGGTATCACGCAGATCAAGCAAGGCGCGGAGCCGCCCGCTGGTAATCTGCTGATCCAGGCTGACGGTTCTGGTTCCTCCGGTCGAATACCCGACTTCAAAGAGTCCGCCGTTATCCGCCGAAGCGACTGCGGCCAGATCCCGCTGGGTACCGCCCTCAACGACGACCTGCCCCCGTGCTGCAAAGACAGTCAGGCCCCCGGTGCTATTTTCAATGCTGGTGATGTCAATCCGCTGGGCCAGTTCATTGAGCGCCAGTTGACGCTGGTCTCTGAGGTCGTTGGCATTCTGGCCCGTCACTTCCGCCGTGATAATCTTTCCATTCAACTCGGCCAACTGTTTAGTCAGACTATTGATCTCCGTAACGGTTTGTGAGACCTGGAAATTCAAAGATTGCTTGGCGTTGGTAAGGTCTGAAGAAGCCTGATTGAGGCTGGAAGCCAGCAGCGCTGCCCTTCCCAACAGCACGGATCGTGCGCTTGACTCGCCCGGCGATGTCGAGACATCCTGCAACCCCTGAAAAAACTCGCTCAAGGCTGCGCCGATTCCCTGGTCATTACTATCCCCGAAAATATTTTGCAGGCGAAACAGTTCATCGCGGGATACGGAAAGCCCTCCGAGAGTTTGTTTGGATGTGGTCAGCTGCTGCTCGACGAACCGATCGACATATCGCCGGATGGACGTGGCCTGAACCCCGGATCCCGTCATGCCGGGTTGGCCGTTGAGCGGCGGCCGCTCCGTCAACACGGCTTCCTGTCTCGAATAACCCGGTGTATTGACGTTGGATATGTTATGGCCGGTAACCGTCATCGCTTGCTGAGCGGTGGCAAGGGCGGTGCGGGCGATATCAAACAGAGAATTTAGGCCGACCATAATTTATCCCTGCTGGTAAAGAACGGCGGACAATGGATGGGCAGAGGAGGGCTTACCAGTCCGGCCGTAGGCTTTGCCGTCCGTCATGGCGGCCGCTCCGGCGGTCAATGCATGTTCGATGAACCCGCGAAAGTTCTCGATGAGTACAACATTCTGCTTGATTTCATCACGAACTTGTTTGGCCGTGGCCAGCAACGCATCGTGATGACGGCGAACGGTTGGAGCCTCCTCCCCTTGCCAGCGATCCAACAGCGCCTGCAGAGAAGCAGTCGGCCCCTGCATGGAGGCCGCATCGGCAATTTTACGAATTGACCGGTCCCGGGCGTCAGCGATGGACTGGAGCTCTTCCAGGACCGCGATGCGGCGGATGTTAATCGAGTGAAATTCGCCGATGGCGAGGGATTTGATTGCGTGGCGTTCTGCCTCGACCGTTTCGAGAAGCGCCTCGCAGGCGGCCTGCTCCCGAACGAGGGCGTCGATCAATTGTGCTGACAGTGCCGTTGAAACCGATGAAACCGAAGACATACGCGCTCCCTGCGAACTTGCTTCGGACATGACGCAGCCGTCCTGGCCGCGGGATCGACGCGAATCGTTGTTACAAGACCGCGTCGGTCAGAACCTGCTTGATGAGCGAATCGCCGACTTTCCGTCCGCTCACATCGTACGTGCCGTTTTCAATGGCCTTCTTAATGTGCTCCACTCGCGCGGCCCGTTCATGGTCCGGTGTCTGCCCGAGTGCACGAATCCGCTGCAGCTCTTTGGCCTGATCGGAAATCTGGACCCGGTCATTTCCCGCCTCTTTCTGAGGCGTTTGCCGCTGCGTCGACGGACCTTTCGTCTCCGGCGTGCCTAAGAGAATCTTGGCCAGTTGATCGGAACGACCTGAACCTGGGATCTGCATGTCTCTCTCCTTCTGCTGGGAAATGGTTGAGCCAGACGGGGCTTTCCCCATTCGGTGGCTTCAAGCCCTCTCGCGTACCTTATCGGTCTTCACGGTCCTGAACTTTAGGGGGTGAAGGATAATTCTTTTCGATATACTCCTGAACCATTTGGGTAATGCCGATTCCCCCTGATTCCGAGGCCCTGTTTCCTATCTCTTGATCGTAAAATGAATAGAAATATGACCCCATCTTTCCGGACATCTCTGATTCATGGACAGTTTCCCTCATGACCTTCATCAGATAGGACACGAAAAACGCTTCATACTGCTTGGCGGCTTTTATCAGCTCTTGTTTGTCGACCTGACTCCCTTTGGCTTTCAATGAGTTGAGATCATTCTGATTCCCTAGTGGATTTGTGAAAACCGGTGATGCGAGAAACTGTCCCTGGGTAGAATCGTTAATCGTCATGGCATCTCTCAATTAAGCCGTTTGTAAAATTTCTTAAAACCAATAGAATATTTCAATAACAACAAAGTCTTACCTAGATTATCTCAAGATTAGCTTGCAGTGCACCTGCGGCACGTAATGCTGAGAGAATTGACACAAGATCCCTGGGTGTCACACCCACGGCATTGAGAGCCCGGACAACCTCTCCAAGAGTGACGGTCTCGTCGACCACGATCAAACGGGACTCTTGCTCCTTCACTTCGGTCTGTACATCCTCTGTCACGGTAGCCGGTTGACTGCTGCCTGATCCAATGAACGGCGCAGGGGGTTGAGAAACGCTAAGGGTATTCTTCACGGAGATGGTCAGGTTTCCATGAGAGATCGCACAGGTCGAAATCCGCACATGCTCGCCCAGGACCACAGTCCCCGTCCGTTCGTTCACGACGACCTTTGCGGCAATGTCGACGGAAACATCGAGACCCTCAATCGAAGCGATATATTCAACGACGCGACCATGGAAGGCTGCTGGAATCGTGGCTTTGACAAGGCCGGCGTTCACGGGCGCAGCGCTTCCCTTTCCGAACACGCCATCGATCGCTTCAGCTGTGCGAATCGCCGTGGTAAAATCCGGTTGGCGCAGCAGAACCGAAACGGTCTCCCAGGCCTCGATATTGACCACCAGCTCCTTTTCAATGATTGCTCCCGCCGGCACCACCCCGGCGGCCTGATGATTCTTGGTGACCGTGGCTCCTCCAGGCCCGCCTACCCCGCCAAGAAACCCTCCGACCGAGACAGGTCCCTGCGCGACAGCAAACACCTGCTGATTGGCCGCTTTCAGAGGAGTTAAAAGCAGCGTCCCGCCTTGCAAGCTCTTCGCATTGGCCATCGAAGAAACGACGACATCCAGAGCCTGGCCAGGCTTGGCAAATGGGGGCAGCTTGGTCGTCACCATGACGGAGGCAATATTCTTTGTGAGCAACTGGATTGGGTCAATTACCAGATTGATCCCCATCTTATTCAACATGGACATCATGGCTTGAATCGTAAACTGACCGCCGATGACCTGGTCACCCGTTCGATCGAGGCCGACAACTAATCCATAGCCGATGAGCTGGTTTTCTCGAACGCCTTCGATCGCCCCGATGTCCTTAATACGAACGGCTTCCGCTGAGTGAGGCGGGCACAAGAGCCCCGTCAAGAGTACTGCAACCAACGAGCGGTTCCAACGTGTGATCATTCCAGCTGTCATCCTTTTTGCCTTACAGTCTGTGCGTCGACTGACTCGCCGATTTGCGGCCCAGAATTATCCGTGAAATCCATCCCTGCTCCGAGGCTGATTCTTGTGGAACGGCGACTCTGGCTGCGTCGCGATGCCAATAACCTGTGCGACCCTGGTTCTGAGGAGGGTCCAAGTCCGCACGTCTCACCACGCCGCTCATGACCATCATCTGCAGCGATTCGAACGAGACGGCACGGCGCCAGAGGTCCCATTTCACACCTGCTTTCCGTTTGGCCGAATTTTTCACAGGGGACTCCCTTTGTTAGAACGGGTATATCCAATCGAGAATGCGCACCAGCCATCCGGGCCGCTGCACATCGTCCAGTACACCCAACCCCGCATATTCGATTTTTGCATCGGCGATCGCCGAGGAGAGCACGGTATTCTTTGTATCGACGTCCACTCGCCGCACAATGCCCGCGATTGTCATCAATTGCTTTTCGCTGTTGACCGTCACCTCACGCCGCCCTTCAACCCGCAAGTCCCCGTTGGGCAGGACTTCCATCACAATCACCGAGATTGTCCCGGTCAATGTGCCTTCGCGGTTGGTGGCTCCTTTGCCGTTGAACTTATTCCTGGCGCTTGCTTCTATGCTGAGTGCCCTGCGGGCTTCATCGCCGAGCCGGATCCCAGGAATCCCTACATAACCTACTGCAGCTCCAGAAAGGCTGTTGTCTATAGTTGACTCGCGTTGGACCGCCGTATCCGCCGACTTTGAGCCTTTGTGCTTTTCGACAATCTTGACGGTGAGAATATCCCCCACCCGCATCGCGCGCAGATCCTCATACAAATACGCGCGCCCATTTTCCTCCTGCCATAACGATCCAATAGTCTTGGGAGGAGGCAATGTCGGCACGGTCAACTTGCTTGAGATGGACGCCGTGGGAGTACAGGAGTTCATCATCAGACAGGCAAGCACTATTCCCCATGTTTGAGCCATTGCACAGCGCATGTGTAATCCTAAAAGTCCACCTGAACCAAGCCGGGTGCGACGATCTTTGCCCGCAACTCTCGTCCGGAATCGAGGTTGGCCACCATGACAGTTTGTCCGATTTGGCCGCTGCCCTTGGTCACCCCTGACGTTTGGACGGAGAAATTTCCGCGTCTGGCTTCAATCATGACGTGGTCCCCTTTCTTCACCATAAAGGGCTTCTTCAAGAAAGTCGGACGCAGCGGGGTGTTCGGCTGCAACGGACGAACCGTGCTCTTTCCGATGGCCATCTCCGGATCCGTGATGAAAGGATGCTTCACGTCGTAGGTAACGATACGCGCCGTCGTAAGATCGTCCGGTTCAATCGTCTCCTCCGATTTGAGGAAGCGGGCCGGAACGACCACATCAATCATGGCGGAAATATCAGCCAGTGCATCAATGGTCTTCCAAGGATCCCCATTGATCATGATCTGGATGGAAAAACTTCTCCGCCCCATCGTCGTATTGCTTCCGGAAGTTGAGGGTATTTGCAGTTCGATCACCCCAACCGGAATTTTGATCGCATCCAGCGGCTCCAGGAGCGTGACCTGCACCGACTTCACCCGCGTCCCCCATTCGCCTTCCAGATACTTTTGAATGGTCTTTTGGATCTGTTCGAAGTGGAGTTCTCGCATCGTCGGACGAGTCGCATCCAGCTTGCCGAGGGTCGTTCCGTTGGCCCCCTGGCCTCCCACCGAGACCGGCTTGGCCATCTTCTCCGGACTGGCCCCGAAGGACTGACCTGACAGCAGAGCAAACAGGAAGGCTGCGGCGATGATACGAGTGCTGGTCATAAGATCATCCTTACCGTCGGAGATTATTCGCGATGGACATCATTTCATCCGCCGCTTGAATCGTCTTGGAGTTGATCTCGTAACTTCGCTGGGCAATGATCATATTGACCATTTCCTCGGCCAGGTTGACATTCGAACTTTCCAAGAATCCTTGCTGGATCGTTCCGAACCCCGTGGAGAATCCTCCGGTCCCTTGCGTAGGAGGGCCTGAGGCAAAGCTATCGATAAACAGACCGTTCCCCATTGCGACCAGGCCGGCAGGATTATCGAATCGCGTGAGCTGGATTTGGCCGATCTGGGATGCCTGCGTTACGCCAGGGAGCAGGACGGATACCGTGCCATCCTGACCGATGTCCATCTTCAGCGCACCGGAGGGAATCGTGATCACGGGATTCAATAAGTCACCGTCGCCCGTGACCATATTGCCGACGTTGTCGCGCTTGAACGATCCATTCCTGGTATACATGATGGTCCCATCCGGTCTGGAGACTTGGAAGAACCCGGGTCCATCGATGGCGATATCAAGATCGTTATTAGTCTGGCGCATGTTGCCCTGAAGCCATTCCTTCGAAACGGTTGTGGGGCGAACGCCCGCACCGACTTGAATGCCGACCGGAAACACGCCAACGTTCGACGCGCTGGTGCCCGGCAATCGTTGGGTTTGGTAGAGTAGATCGGCAAACTCAGCCCGGCTGCGTTTGAAGGCATTCGTGTTCACGTTGGCAAGGTTGTGGGCGATGGTATCGACGTTAAGTTGCTGCGCCGTCATGCCCGTTGAAGCGGTCCACATCGCACGAATCATACTGGCCTCCTACACCACTCGTCCGACTTCTTGAATTGCCGTTTCCGCCATTCGATCCAAAGTTTGAATCAGTTTCTGCGCCGATTCATATCCGCGCATCCCCTCAATCATTTTGACCATCTCGCCGATCGAATTGACGTTCGAATCTTCGACATGCCCGACCTGCACTTGCGGAGACTTTGCGGAATATCCTTTATCGGATACAAACATCCCCTCAGCGTATTTCATCGGCATGTCGTTGTCGGGGAAATCCATAATCTTGATGGCTCCGACAGGATTACCGTCGACTTTGATTTGCCCCTGATTCGAAATCTCCATTTTCCCGGCTGGAATCTTCAACTCGCCCTTCGTTCCCATCACCGGATATCCAAGATTGGTGACAAGCCGGCGTTGATTATCGAGAGACAACATTCCGTTGCGGGTATACCTGGTGCCTTGCGGTGTCTTTACTTCAAAAAACCCGCGTCCCTGAATCGCGAGATCGAGAGGGCTGCCGGTCAGGCGTATCCGTCCCGCATCATAGGTCGTCTTGACCGTATTCGGCGCAGCGTAAACGCGCTCCGTCGGGCCAAAGGGTTTGGCCACGATTTGGTTGGCGAGCGACACGGTTCCTGGAATTGAGGGAATAGCAAGATGCGCCTTCGGGAATACCGCCTTAAAGGTCTGCTCATCCTGCTTAAACCCGGCGGTGTTCACGTTCGCCATGTTGTTCGCAAAGACCTGCATCCGTCGCTCGTGTGCGAGGGCGCCGGACAGAATGGGATAGATACCTCGGTTCACAGTGATGACTCCTTGGTGATACAGCTCGCAGCAACAGACAGCAACCTGCATGCCAGACCTCGATGCTCGTCCGGCGCAGACCTGCTCGTCGCGGAATGACGGAAATGCGGGAGAAATTGGCAGACTGTCAAATTACCGACGGTTGAACAGAGGGCACTGCGTGTACCGCGGGCAGATGTCCCGGCGAATAGTTCCACTGTGGAGGAAGAAGTTGCCTAGCGCAGAAGGGATTCGACTGCAGGAGCATTGACAGGTGTGGATGTATTGACCGGTATCTCACCGATCGCGTCGGTGAAGCGGATCGGATTTTCAGATGTCGCGTGGGCCAGTGCTTTCACGGCTTGGCTCAGCAACGCTTCCCCTGACGCGGCAGCAGTCGAATACATCGCTCCGCCGATCTGGCAGGTCAGAAGGACTTCCTGTCCTTCAATCATGAGGGGAAGCGACATGGTACGGTAGATATTCTGAGCGGGGGCATCAATCTGATCCCGTGCCACCACTTCCTCAATGAGAATGGCGAAGCGGCGCTCGCCGATCCGGGCAACGGTATTGTTGGGTGGCAGCGCACTCTTGATGCGAGCGGCCTGCACCCGGACAATCAACGACAGGTTTGGCGTCGCCACGGAGGTCGGTAATGGACGGAATTGATGGAGTTCTGCGACGAGCACACCGATGCCTCGGCCCATCTGTGAGGAGCGCGTCAGTGCCTGATCCAGAAGTACCGTGAAGAGGCGCAACGTAGGCAGGCCGGTCACGTGATCGTAGGCGGCTATACTCTCCTCGCGTCGGTGGGGTTTTGTCCGATTCCTGAAGGGCCAGAACCATGCCCCTGCGAGACCGAGACTGATACTCAGGAGAAGCCCCGCTCCGCCAAATGGTGAGAGCAATAGGGCGGGTGTTCCGGATCCTCCGGAAATGGCAAGATTCACCGCGGAGGAGGGCATCGGAGCGCTCATGAGACCTTGTGCCGCCATCAGACCGATCCCGATCGCCGACGCAAAACACGCCAACGCTTTCGGACGTGATGCGACGACTTTCCTTGAGTGAGAGCGGCTTAGACGAGAGAGACCGAGTGTAAACGGCCCGCGATATCCGACGCGAGATGCGAGGGGGGCCGAGTTGACCGATGTGTGCTGTGGCCTATCCATGAACAAGAGCCGAGACATCTCCCCAGGTGATGGCTCTGTTTCGGCTGTTCACAGAAAGAACTGAAGGGAGATCACAGAAAGAGCGAGATCCGGCACAGACCGTCACGAACGAACAGCACAGGAGGGGGCAAGGGCTGGACTTGCCGCATCGTTTCGGCAAGTCCTTGCATTACCCCTCGGCGTGAAGAAAGGCTTTCAACCGGATGATCGATTTGGTGTGTATCTGGCACACGCGAGACTCCGTGACCTTGAGGAGTTCGCCGATTTCTTTCATCGTGAGTTCTTCATAATAGTAGAGCGTCAAGACGAGCCGTTCTTTCTCCGGCAATTCCTGGATGGCATCAGCGATGGCCTCTCGCTCCCGCTCATTGACCAAGGTCGATAACGGATCCGGATGATGCGTGTCGGCGAGCATCTTAACGACTTTATGCCCGTCCGGCTCTTGCAGGCCCAAATCATCGATACTGATCATGACGGCGCCACGGGCCCGGGAGATAAACTCGTCGAGCTCTTCCAGCGGCATCTTCAGCTCGGTCGCCACTTCTTCATCCAGCGGGGGGCGTCCCAGCCTGTTCAACAGGACGATATGAGTCTTTTGCAACAGTCCGATCCGCTCATGCACCGAACGGGGGATCCAATCCATCGACCGGATTTCATCCAGCATGGCTCCGCGAATACGGAACTCTGCATACGTTTTGAACTTTGCCTCCCGGTTGGGATCGTATTTGTCCATTGCGTCCATCAGACCGATGGTCCCGACGGAGATCAGGTCCTCCGCATCCAAGTACGCCGGTAAGCGAAAAGCCAGGCGATGAGCCATCGCCCGAATGACATGCGCAAACTCCTTGATGAGTTGCTCTCGATGAGCATCGCCGCTTGGAATGGCTTGATGGACTTGTTGTACTGCCGTTTTACTCATAATTAATACGCCTATAACTCCATCACACGACCGCGGTGGTCTGAAGCAACCGTTGCCACAGAAGCTGCACTGCACTCTTGGGAAAAATGGGCTTGGGCCACTGCAGAATCTGCCCAGCCAGGCGGGTCATCGCCTGGGCCGCCGGTGAACCAGGAAAGAGCTCCAACAGAGCCTTTTGCTGCATTACGGCGAGCGGAACATAATCATCCTGCGGGATGTAGCCGACATACTCGAGAGCAACATGCAGGAAACGATCCGCAGCGGTATCAAGTTTTCTGAACACCTCGGCGGCTTCCCGTGGACTCTTTGCCATATTCACGAGAACCTTGAAGCGACGCTCCCGATATTGTCTGGTCAACACCTTGATGAGGGCATACGCGTCCGTGAGTGAGGTGGGTTCCGGAGACACCACGACGATGGCATCCTGAGCCGAGGATGTGAAGAACGTGACGTTCGGCGAAATGCCGGCTCCGGTATCGATCAGCAGCACATCGACTTCCTGCGAGAGCGCTTCCAGTTGTTCCAGGAGCAGCATTTGTTGGGTTTCACTCAGCGAGGTCAACTGTGGAACGCCGGAGCTCGCGGGCAATACCCGGATGCCTCCGGGTCCTTCGACAATGACGTCATTCAATGAGTGGGTGCCGGCCAGGACATGCTCAATAGTGTGCTCAGGCACTAACCCCAGCAAGACATCCAGATTGCCCAGACCTAGATCAGCATCGAGCACCAGCACACGCTTCCCTGCTTTGCTCAACCCCATCGCGACATTGGCTACGATGTTGGTTTTTCCAACGCCGCCCTTGCCGCTGGCAACGGCGATCACGTGGGTCAGCGACATGGGACGCTCTTCAAGGTCCCCTGCCAAGGGTGTAAACGATCGACTCTGCATATTCCGCCCTCCTACCGTGTGACAGTGTCCGTAGTGATATTCTGTTTAAGTGAATCCTGCCGATCCGCCGCTGCGTGATCGCCCGTGGACGACCGGAATGGAACGGCATACCGGCGCCCGACGAGAAACTCTGCCAGCCGTTGCGGCGTGGCGACTTCAAGATCATCCGGAACCCGTTGCCCGGCGCTCCAATAGGAGAGAGGAATCCCTGACTGTTGACTCAGCTCGTAGAGCAGCCCGAATGAATCCGTTTCATCGAGTTTGGTAAACAAGAGGCGCAATAACGGAAGCGCATGAATCTGAGCAACCTGACGCTGCAAATCCTGTTCTCGTGTCGAGGCAGAGACCACGACATGCGTTTGCACTTCAGGTTCTGCTTTAAGGAGCTGATGCAGGGTATGCACCAATGCCAGATCCTTTTCCCCGAAACCTGCCGTATCGATCAGAATCAGGTCAGCGTCGGCATGTCTGTGAACATACGCCGCGGCCTGCTTGGCAGAGAGAGCTGATTCGCAGGGGATGCCCAACACGTCGGCATACATCCGGAGTTGCTCCACCGAGGCCAATCGATAGGTGTCCAGCGAGACGATGGCGACTGACTTCTTCTCCTCCAATTGATAGTGCGCGGCCAGCTTGGTGATGGCAGCCGTTTTCCCGGCACCGTTTGTTCCAATCATCATGGCAATCGTCCGATCCCCTTGGCCGGAAAGAACGGGTCCGCTCACACGCATGTCCTGAGCCAGGCACTTCGCCAGGGCGGATTGAATCTCCTTGTGGCCGTTCAAACCGCGACGAGTGAGCTCGAGAGCCAGCGATCGTCCGAGTCGATCCGCGCTGGATGGGCGCAATCCTTGTCCGACGAGATTACGGCACAACGATGCGATAGCCGGCGTGGCATGATGACCTAATGATTGGGATGCCGCCGGCAATGAAGCGCCCAATTCGCGGCTTAATTCACGCAACTCTTTTCGCAGCTCGTGCAGACGATCATGATTCCGCTCCGATGAGCGCGGCTTCGAGTGCGGCCCGCGGCGCGGCGCAGGAGAGGAAAGCGTGGGCTCAGGTGGGCGATGAGTGGTAGAACCGGGAGCAGCTAACATCCCTTGCAAGGTTTCACGAAATGCATCGGGGCCAACGGGCTGCGTCCATGTGCTCGTGGGCGTAGCTGGTTTCCGACTTTCATTCAAGACCGGTTCATTCCGTGTCGGCTTGATCGCGGGCAAGGGATCATATTCAGCCGCAGCCATGACTTCCAACACCGGCTTATTGAAGTAGCTCATCAGACGACCGCCTTGATGCACTTCCTTGGATGAGAGGATAACGGCATCCGGGCCCAGCTCCTCTTTGATCGCTCGTATCGCATCCTGCATGGTCAAGGCATGAAACGTTTTGACTTTCATTGTTCACCTCACGACGGTTGCGGAAGTTCTGAGTCAAGCCGTATGGTATCCAGCGACTGCAATCTCACCATGGCATCGATTTCATTCAGTCCCACCACCGGCACAGAGTGCAATAACCGGTCCGTCAGTCGCCGCAAATGTCGGCGCACGGCGGGCGAACAGAGCAGGATCGGCTGCTGGCCTCGTGCAGCCACGCGCTCCGCTGATTGCTTGAGTGCAGTCAGGAGTTTGTGCGACAGCGCCGGATCCAGATTCAGCATGGCGCCCTGCGGAAGGGTCGCCGCCTGTTCTGCAAGCGAACGATCAAGTCTCGGATCGAGCGTAATGACCGGGAGCGAGCCGTCCGGTGCCTGATACTGTTTGGTAATGGTGCGGGCGAGTGACTGACGAGCCATCTCTGTCAGAAGTTCGGCATCCTTGGTCGTCATCGCATGATCGGCGATGGCTTCCAGGATGGATCGGATATCCCGGATAGGAATGCCTTCTTTGAGGAGATTGCCCAAAATCCGAACCACCGTACCCAGGGAGACCATCGTCGGTATGAGCTCTTCCACCAGTTTCGGATGCGTCTTCCCGACTTCATCGAGTAATGCCTGTGCTTCCTGCCGGCCCAATAATTCGTGGCTGTGGCGTTTGATGATTTCAGAAAGATGCGTGGTGATGGCCGAACTGGCGTCTACGACGGTATAGCCCGCCATCTGCGCCTGTTCACGCTGGTCCTCTGCGACCCACAATGCAGGCAACCCGAATGCCGGTTCCTTCGTGGGAATGCCCTGCACCATCCCGCGCTGCGCCGTGCCGGGATCAATCGCCAGCACATGGCCCGGGAGGACTTCGGCCTTGGCGACCTCGACCCCCTTCAGCATAATGGCGTACTCATTCGGACGGAGTTGCAGATTGTCCCGAATATGAATCGGGGGGACGACAAAACCCATGGATTCGGCAAACTGCCGCCGCAATCCTTTGATCCGATCCAAGAGGGCATTCCCCTGCGTTCCTTCAACGAGATTGATCAGCCCGTATCCCACTTGCACTTCCATCAGATCAAGCGGTGCGATGTGGGCCACCGGCTCTTCGACCTTCGCTGTCACAGGCGGGGCGGTAAGGGACTCCGGAGTCTGTTCCCGCTGATAGAGATGATAGGCGATCCAGGAGACGCCTCCGCCCAGCACAAGAAACGCCAGGTGCGGTAAACCGGGAACCAGCCCGAGTGCCAGCAGAATTCCCCCGGCTGTGCCGACAGACCGATGAGAATTGAGGAGTTGCCTGGTCATTTCACCGCCGAGATCGTTTTCCGAGGCGGCCCGCGTCACAATCATACCGGTGGCGGTTGAGACGATCAGCGCAGGAATTTGTGCGACCAGTCCTTCGCCGACGGTCAGGAGGGTATACGTTTGAGCCGCCAGGCCGGGACTCATTCCCTGCTGCAGAATACCGATGGTGAGTCCTCCAACGATGTTCACCACGACGATGATGACCGCCGCGATCGCATCACCCCGGACAAACTTGCTGGCGCCGTCCATGGCTCCGTAAAAATCGGCCTCTTCCGCAATGTTCTTCCGGCGGCGTCTGGCTTCATCTTCTTTAATAAGCCCGGCATTGAGGTCCGCATCGATCGCCATCTGTTTGCCCGGCATCGCATCCAATGTGAAGCGGGCGGCTACTTCTGCCACACGGCCGGCACCCTTGGTCACCACCACGAAATTGATGATCACCAGGATCGCAAATACCACGAGACCGACGGTGTAATTGCCGCCGACGACAAAGGTGCCGAACGTGCGGATGACTTCTCCCGCCGCCGCCGCCCCTTCGTTGCCATGCAGCAGAATCAGGCGTGTCGATGCAATGTTCAGGGAGAGCCGGAGGAGCGTGACCATCAGGAGGATTGAGGGAAATACAGAGAACTCCATCGGCCGACGGACCTGTAATCCCACCAGCAAAATGATGATAGAAATCGTGATATCGAAGCTGAGCAGCAGATCCAACAGAAACCGTGGAAGTGGCAACAGCATCACCATGAGCACACCTACGACGCCGACAGACATGACAATGTCCGGGTGCTTGATCAGCGGAGGATGCTCTATGGGAGGAACGGAGGTCGTCGATGCCATGTGATACAGCCCTTCTAAAACTGTCCCGGGTTGACTCCCCTGGCCCGGTACACGAAGGCCAGGATTTCAGCGACGGCGCGATACAGATTCGACGGGATTTCTTTCCCGATATCGACCAGCCGGTAGAGCGTTCTGGCGACGAGCTTGTTCTCGACCACCGCCACTCCATGATGACGAGCCAGTTCGCGTATGCGTTCAGCGATGAAGCCGGCACCTTTGGCCACGACAAACGGAGCGGCCTTCTGGGTAGCGTCATATTTCAGCGCGACCGCCAGGTGCGTCGGATTCGTGACCACCACATCGGCTGTTTGCACTGCGGCCATCATGCGTTTCTTGGCCAGATCACGTTGCGCAGACCGGATTCGCCCACGGACTAACGGGTCGCCCTCCGCCGCCTTGTGCTCCTCCTTCACTTCCTCTTTGGTCATGCGCAGATCGCGTTGCCATTCGAACCGTTGATAGAAATAATCGGCCGCCGCCAGCACCGCGAGCGCGCCCACCACACCCATGGCCACTTTCAGCGTCAGGTGACCTGCCATTTCCAGAGCAGCTGGCAAATCGTAGTCCATGAGCGACGGAACCATGAGCAGATCGTGGCGGGCGGTGAAGAGGGCCACCCCCATGATGATGGCGATTTTGACGAGACCCTTGATGAGTTCCATCACTGATCGCATGGAGAAGAGTTTCCCCAGACCGGTGATGGGATTGAGCTTGCTGAAGTTCGGCTGCAGTGCGTTAGGCCGCCACATGAACCCCGTTTGCGCCAGAGATGCTCCTGTCCCCATGAATAGAATTACGCCAAGGACAGGAAGAATCAGGAACAGTGTGGTCACGCTGGTCTGTACGATGACGGTATGGATATGTTCAATGGTCAGTGCTTTCCAGAAGTGCTCGTCGAAGGACAAGGACAGTCCCCGCCTGGTGACGTCGGTCAATTGCCGGAGTCCGATGGGCACGCCGATGGCCAGGAACCCGATTCCCCCGATGAGCACCGCCGCCGTGCCCACGTCCCGACTCATGGCGACCTGCCCCTCGCTCCGGGCTGTCGACTTGCGTTTTTCAGTCGCTTCTTCTGTGCGACTACTCTTGTCAGAATCAGCCACGTCCGAGGCTCCTCAGTAAGGCTTCGATCGTGAGTTGAAGCTCTTCAAATTGCGATCCGATTAAACTCACGGTAAACGGCATGCCCAGGCTCAGCACGATCAGTCCGCCCGCGATCGTGACAGGGAAACTCAGCACAAACACGTTGACTTGCGGGACTGCCCGGCCAAGCAGCGCCAACAGCACATTGATGAGCAGGATCGTGATAAGAACCGGCGCGGCTAATTTGAGACCGATGGTAAACATCCGTTGTGAGAGCAGCAGAATCTCTTCACCGAGATGTGATGAGAGATGAGCTCCAAAAGCAGGGATGGCCTCATAACTGTGGATGATGGTTGCCATGGCGAACAGATGGGCATTCAATGACAGGAAGACCAGTGACGCCAGCATGGTAAGAAATTGTGCAACCATCGGTGTTTGGTGTGACGTTGTCGGGTCGAACAGTTGAACTGCACCGAACCCCATTTGAATGCCCAGTAGTTCGCCGGCCACTTCCAATGCCCCGAAAACCAGCCTGACGGCCAACCCGATCGTCACGCCGATAGTCATTTCACTGAGGAGTCCGCCGACCAGCACCATCGGATCCAACGACAAGGGCGGCAAGGGAATGACCGGAGCCAGCATCAGACTCAACACCAGCACCAGGCAAAGCTTGATCTTCATGGGAATCGTCCGTCCGCTGAATACCGGCAGTGCGGCCAGGATTCCTCCGATGCGGGAGACCAGGACCAGAAAGGCCTGGAACTGCGGGAGGAGAATGTGAATCGTCTGTGTCAGTCCCATGCCGTCCTAGTGAATATAGTTCGGAATATTCGTGAGGAGATTGGTCATGTAGCTTGTCAGGACGCTCAACATCCAGGGCAGGAACACCAGAATGGCTCCGAAGAGGGTCAGCACTTTGGGCACGAAACTGAGTGTCGCTTCATTCAATTGCGTCATCGCTTGGAACGCACTCACCGCCAAGCCGACCAGAAGGCTGAGGCCCAGGATGGGGGCGGAGACCAGTAAGGTCGTTTCCAGCGCTTGTCGTCCGAGTTCTGTCACCAGTTCAGGTGTCATATGATTACTGGAAGCTCCTCACCATAGATCCGACGACGAGATACCATCCGTCGGCCAGTACAAAGAGAATGAGTTTGAACGGCAATGAAATGACGGCCGGCGGCAACAGCATCATGCCCATCGACATGAGGACGCTGGCCACCACCATGTCCACGATCAAGAAGGGGATATAAATCAAGAACCCGATCTGAAACGAGATCCGGAGTTCGCTGAGGATGAACGCGGGAATGATGACGTGAGTCGGCACGTCGCCGACTTTCTCCGGTTTGGGAATCTTGCTGAGCGTGATAAACAGCTCCAGATCCTTATCCCGCAGTTGACGCAACATGAATCCCCGGACCGGTTCAATCCCCTTCTTCCAGGCGTCCTCATACGATAACTGTTCGGCCAGCAGTGGTTGCAACGCGTCCCCGTACACTTGTTGTCCCACAGGGGCCATGATGAATATGGTGAGGAACAGCGCAAGTGCCAACAGGACCTGGTTCGGGGGAACGGATTGTGTTCCGAGCGCCTGGCGAAGGAATGACAGCACGATCACGATACGGGTGAATGACGTGACCATGATAAAGAGCGCCGGCGCCAGTGAGAGCACTGTCAACAAGATCAGAATCTGAATGACCACGGCGGTCTGCTTGGGCGAGTCTGAACCGAGATCGATACTCACCGATGGTCCGGCAGCCGACACAGCATCCGGCATCCACAGGCATAGTCCGGCAAGAACCAAGACCCAGCTCAGTGGTGCCCAGCGTCGTAGGAATTGCTCCACGCTACACATCAGGTCCACCCTTCTTTCCAGGCCAGAGTGTCTTGGCGGCATCCTGCCACCAATCAGCTTGAAGCATGGAGTGTGGTGACAAACCGGAGGGGAGACCGCTATGACCGGCGGCAGACAAGAGCGTCGCCATGTTGCCCTGATCTTCAATCCTGCCGAGAGGAATGAGATTCTCTGCGGTGAGGCCGACGACAAAGTATTGACCGGCGATGGCCACCAGAGCGATGGATTTACGCGGCGCCAGGTAACTGCTGGCCACAACCTGGATGAGCGGCGCGCCACCCGGCGCTGCGACACGATGAGCCAGCGCTCGTCGAGCGACCCACGCCACGGCTCCCATCAGGAGCAGGACAACGGCCAATGCCATCAGGGTTCTGGCGATGCTATCCCACACGTCGATCACGTCACGATCTCCTGTCCTTAGGCGAGTTGCTTGACACGTTCCGCGGCACTGACGACATCGGTGAGCCGGATGCCGAACTTTTCATTCACGACCACGACTTCACCTTTGGCGACCAGCTTATTGTTCACCATGACTTCCATCGGTTCCCCTGCCAGCTTGTCGAGTTCGATGACGGAGCCTTGCGCAAGCTGCAAGAGATCTCGAATGGCCATCCTGGTCGAACCGACGTAGATGGACACCTTCATGGGAATATCGAGGATGAAGTCGATGTTCTTCGGCTGCTCCGCAACCGCGGTATTCGTAACAGACGGAAACGAGGCCGGCGTGGCGGTCACAGATTCCTGAGCAGTGTTCTGGGTGGCTTGATTGGCGTCGGTGTCAGCCATACGGTCGTCTCCCCTACGTACGAGTTAATTCAACACTTTCGTCACGCGACAGGCGTGATTTCCCTTAAAGACTCCGGGGCTTCCCAAAAACTTCAGATAATCTTCGACATAACATTCGAGCGGATCACCGGGGCGCTGATCGAGCATCACCACGTCACCCGGTGCAAAGTTCAGCACATCCTGGACCGTGACCGTCGTTGAGCCGAGCTTCACGGAAATCGGCAACTCGCACTCATGAATCAGCTCGCGGAATTTGCTGTTCCAGGATCCATCCTGCTCCAACTGATCGGAGACCAGGCCGGAATACAGCTTTTCCTTAATGGGCTCGAGCATCGAATAAGGATAGACCACGAACAAATCACGAGAGGTCTCCCCGATGATGACTTGCAGCGTCACAACGACGACGACTTCGGAGGCCGTCACGACCATGGCAAATTGAGGATTGCTCTCGGAGCGGACATACTCCACTTTCACCGGCATGATCGCCTGCCATGCCTTCTCGAGATCGGCGAGGGCGAGCATCAGGAGCTTCTTAATCATCCGCACTTGGACGGCGGTAAAATCCCGCCCTTCCGGCTTGACGTGCGTTTGTCCCTTGCCGCCGAAAAAGTAATCGACGAGGAGATAGACCAGAAAGGCGTCCATCACAAATAGCCCGCTCCCCCGCAGAGGGGCCATGTGAAAGACATTGAGGGACGACGGCATCGGGATCTTTTTCAGAAATTCTCCGAACTTGATAACCTGAGTACCCACGACGACGAATTCAATCGCTTCCCGCAATACACCGGTCCAGGCCACCGCCTGGCGTCTCACGAAACGATCATTAATCATCTCCAGGGTCGGCATACGTCCCCGGATAATCCGCTCTTGATTGAGGAGATCGTATCCCTTCACTCCGCTGGTGGACTCAGCCACAGCCTCTGCGGGCGGCTCGGTCTCGACCTCGCCGGACACTACACCCTTCAGAAGGGCGTCGATTTCGTCCTGTGAAAGAATTTTGTCCATACGCTGCCGCCTACTGAACCACGAAATCCGTAAAATAGGCCGTCTTCACACCGGGCTTGGGTAACAGGCCGTTGATGCGCTGTGTAATTTCATCACGGAGTTGAAATTTCCCCTGGGGCGTGCGAATCGTGCTGGAGTCTTTGCTTGAGAGCAGCACCAGGATCGTGTCTCGGAGTTGCGGGATTCGACTCGACAGATTCGATGCCACGCCGTCATTCTCAAGCTCCAACTTCACCGTTAACTTGAGATATCTAATATCCGGGGCATCAGCCAGATTCACGATGAAGGGATCCAGATCGAACATCACACCGGGAGTCGTTCCGGTCGTGGGCTTCCCGGAGGCCTCCCCGTGCCCGTCCGATTTTGCGGTGGCCTCGGTCTTATGTTCGTACGCCGCCTCTCCCCCTCCGTTATTGTGGCCACCCATGAACTTCACGACGATGAACGCTCCACCGAGCCCTGCAATCAGGGCTGCCGCGACCACCATGATGAGAAGCTTAATAGGGAGCGCCGGAGCTGATGCCGGTGTCTTGCCTGCTTCTTGGGTTGCTGCTTCTTCTGTCATGTAAACCTCCTCAGATCACACAATTGTCGTCATGGGGGTTTGTGCAATGGATATGCCACTGGTAATTGCGCCGACTGTCACTGGCTTGACAGCCTAATCCACGCCAAACAGCGATATTGACACGATCTTGGGAGCGATGGTCTCAGAAGGTCGGGAGAGGCGAGCTGGTCTCTTGACGCTGTCAGAAATCTGACGGTGTGGCGCTTATAGATAATTGTATTCTGCGGTCATTCCGGAAACGGGTCAAGATTGGGGAACGAGAGAGGCAGAACCGGAGCCGGAGTGATCCCTTGTCAGAGATCACCCCGGCAGATCCGAGTCCTTATCGTTTCAGATTGACCAACTCCTGGAGAATTTCGTCCGACGTGGTGATCACGCGGGAGTTGGCTTGGAACCCTCGTTGGGCTGCAATCATGTCGATGAAACTTTGACCGAGATCGACATTCGACAATTCCAACGAATTGGAGAGGACGCGACCCAAGCCGGCGCTATCCGGGGAACCCGTCACCGGCTGGCCTGAGTTGCCAGATTCGGCGAACGTGTTCTTGCCGGTCCGGGTCAAACCGATCGGATCCGGGAATCTCGCAAGGACCACCTGAGCCAACGCACGCAGTTGTCCATTGGAGAACCGGCCGCTGATCACGCCGTTTGTATCGACGCTGAACGCCTGAAGAGAGCCGGCCGCATAGCCGTCCTGTGTCTGCTGGACCAACGCTGAGGTGGAGCCGAATTGCGTCGACCCGGTGAGCCCGTTTCCTCCATCCGTAATGACGCTATCACCGAAATTGAACTCAATAAGCTGGTCCTGGGTGGCTCCGACAAAGTCGATCTGCAATTCTCCGGCAGTCGCTCCCACTGTTCCTGCTGCCGTATTCGTATCGAATCGAATCACCGGCCCTTCACGCTGCAGCGTGCCGTCTGTTCCGAATGTTAAGGTTCCCGAGCCGACTCGCACAATTCCAAGCGTCGAATCGATATTGCTGGAATGGTAGTTGGCGGTATTGACGTCAGCGGTGCTCGACACGACGTTATAGTTCCAGGTATTGGAACCAACCTTGGTGAAATAGGTTGTCAGGAGGTGATCGTTCCCCAGGGAGTCATAGACGGTTAGTGACGTGGTGAAGTTGGAGGTGCCGACCGGGTCGGTAATATCGAAGTCCGTACCGGTCGTCGAAGTTCCGGCCAGCATGTTCAGGCTCGCGGCCAGGGTATCAGCACCGTTGGCGGCCACCACCATTGCGCCGGTGTTGGTCGCAGCATCATTCGTGGTTCCGGAAATGCCTGATCGCATTGTGAAAATGTTGCTGGCTCCGACGGTTGCTTCGAACCCATCGTAGGCCGCTTGCAGGAACGGATTGGTCGCCGTCAAACCCCGTACCGCGCTCTGTATGGCGCTGGCCAAAGCAGATCCAGTGAGCCCGTTCGCAACGGTCACTGTCCGGGCCCCATCGCCGTTCAGGTTGACGGTAAAAGAATTGTTGCCGGCAGCCGAGGTCGTCACTGAAGCGGCCGAACCGATAATATTGCTGCGAACGCCGGTGGTCGCGGTGCTGGAGTTCAGGTTGGCGGCCAACAGCGCGGTCGTGGTGGGATTCGGCGCCGCGGTCGTTGTCGGCAAGGCAATGTCGCCGATATTTCCGGTGATGGTCCCAGTGGTATCTGCGAGGAATCCCTGCAGCTTAAAGCCGGTCGGGTCAACAACCACACTGTTTTGATTCAAACGGAAGAGGCCATTACGGCCGTAGAACGTGCCGTTCTGGGCATCTCTCATGACAAAGAATCCGTTCCCGTCGATCGCCAGATCGAGCACATTGGACGAGGTCGCCAGCGATCCCTGCGTGAAGTCGCCCTGAACGGACGTGAGAGCCACGCCGATTCCGGTCTGCACAGATCCTGAACCACCCGAGATCGAGGAGCTGATCAGGTCGGCGAAGGTCGCCCGGCTCCCCTTAAATCCAACCGTACTGAGATTGGCAATATTGTTGCCGATGACCGACAATGCGGTGCCGTTGGCATTCAAACCGCTGACGCCGGCAAACAGTGACGACAAGATACCCATGGATTACACCCTCCTTTGTAACGAATCCTTCGATCGTTCGTGTTATCGCAGTTCTACAATGTCATTGCGGTCTATCACATAGTCGCCGGCGGCGAGTTGCGGGGTCCCATCCACCATCCGCACACCGGAGATCGTCAACGTGGAACTCGGAGCTGCCAACACCGTTGCGCCACTCACATCTTTTGCCGTCACTTGGTAATGATAGATTCCGTTCGGCATGAGCGCACCGCCTTGATTGCGGCCGTCCCAGTGCACTTCCTGTTTGCCTGCGCTTTGTGTGCCCACGTCCAGCGTACGAATGGCCCTCCCCTGAGTGTCCTGGATGGTCACACGCACAGTGGACGCACCACGCTCCAACGCATACGTGAGCGTCGCAGGCCCGTTATTCAGATTGATCAACGAGCCTTCAATCTGCACGCTCCTACCAACCATCGGCAGCAACGTATACTGCAGCGCGTCTGCTTGTTGGTTGATACTCTTCTCCAGTAACGTGACCTGTTTTGAGCTCTGCTCCAATTGGCTGAATTGCGCAAGCTCGGCAACGAAGGAGGTACTGTCCATCGGCTTGAGAGGGTCCTGATTCTTGAGCTGCGTCACCAGGAGGGTCAGGAAATCATCTCGTCCCAATTCTTTGTTGCTATTCAACTCAGCCGTTTTAGTCGGGGTTGTTTGGCCGGTCACTGACGAGATCGTTGCCATATTCAGATCCTTTATCCTTATGCCACCAGGTTCAACATGCCTCGACGAGGCGTGGTATCGTGCGTGAACTCTTCACGTCCCTGTCCTGTGTTGTGACTCTCTCCTTGCGGTGAATGGCCGTTGGAATGTTCCTGGGACGCAGACTGTTGGAAGGACCGTCCGGCGCTCTGGCGGTCGATGTCAACCTGGAATCGCCCCAGATCCAATCCGGACATTTGCAGCGCCGATTGCAATTTATCCTGCCCATTCTGAAGATAGTGGCCCATGTCGCTGCGGTCTGATGAGAAATGCGCGTGTACGATATCTTGATTGACAGCCACACGAATATTCACCCGTCCGAGATCCGCCTGGGATAACTCAAGGACCATTGATTTGGTCTGACCGGCGGAATCCCGGGGCATCCAGTCAGTTGGTTGAACCGGAGGCGGCGGAACAGATGCGGCAGGATGAGCCTCAGCTGAAAGTGTGCCTGAAGGTGCGGAGGAGAACGCGCGCTGATCCATACCATTGACCAGCAGCGCAGGGTTCGATGGCGTAGCTGGCGCGGAGACTTCAGTCATAGAAGAGTGTGCCATGACCTGATCTGCTGATGGCAGCTCGCGATGGTCCCGGCCGGACCATTCCATTCCGCCTTCATGGTCCTGGTTCGTGAAATCCTGTCGGGCCGTCGAGTTGATTGACAGGTGGTTCGGCGCCACGTCTTCTTGAGGTTCGTGAGCATCTCGTAGCGGAACCGGGCGCTCCGTCACAACCGGCCGATGATCGTCTGTGCGTTGGGCCTGTTCGCTCGTGAGAGTCTTGGCGAATTCTTGATGATTCGTCACCTCGGGCCGCTGATCATTCGGCAGCGCCACAGCCTGAGGGTTCGCCTCCATCTTCATTGGATAATGCGGCTGTTCCTCGTTCTTGATCGCAAATGTCGACTTCTCCTGTTGGATGTCACGCAACTCTTCCGGAGTCGGCTGTGACACCCTATTCAGAAATGTCTCTTCGTCTGGCGATGAAATAGGCAGTCCTTTGGGGTTGGCTGCGGAGAGAAGGACTTCACCGGATTCCGGGAACACCGCGGATTCGGCAGACATCACCGGGTTATCTGCCTGCGGAAGCTTGGAGGAGTCCGCTGCCGTCACCGGCAACGATGTCCCGTCCTCCATGACAGGAGGCATCACGGACTCCATTGCGGTATTCATCTGTTCAGCTGAGGAAGCTTGCATCAGGGACTGAGTATCCGACTTCACCACGGGCTGAGCGATCAGAGCGAGTAAGACACTTTGTGTCGCTACGTCGTTGACGACGGACGGGGTGACTGTATTGGATTCGTGCTGGACAGGCTCATCATTTTGCTCACAGGCATGACCGTCCTTCGCTCTGCTGGCGGCGCTAAGTACCGTTGACTCTGACGCCGGTTCATCGAAAGACGTCGTCGCCTCGATCTGCTCATGATCTGCTTGGCTACGTCTTGTTTGGTTGCGTCCGATCTCGTGACGCGACTTCTTTGCGTCATGAGCATCATACAGTTCAGACGAAAAGGATTTGCCGGATCCGGTCGACTCCCGTCGGATCCCACCTTGTGCAAGGCGAGACGCACTCTGGGTATTTGTCGAAGCGTCGGTACCGGAAACTGCGGCATGGGGTATTTGAACGTCCATCAGATCCTCAGGCTTCCCATTGCACATTGGGTGACTCGCGAGAGGATATTTCAAGCCTCATGCCATGGCACGATCACCACAACCTTACGCCAATCAACGAAAACATCGATGTAGTCGATACCTGATTAAATGAGGGAGGAAAGAATTTCCTGGACGGTAGGCAAGATCCAACCACCCTGGAGGCAGATGCAGCTTAGGGTGTTTGAGCCAGTAACTGCTCGGTGAGTTTGGCCGCGCGGTCAACACGTACTTGAGCAAGAATGGCTCCGGCGGTCTTCGGCTTGACGATGCGCAGAATTTCGATTGCTTTGCGTTCCGGCATCTTTTCGAGTCTGGCGGCTGCTTCTTCCGATGGCATGGATTCATACATCTTCGCCAGTTGAGCTTGGCTCTGATTCTTCTGATCCTGCTCCTGTTTCGCGAACAGGGCCTTCCGATCTGCGATAAACTGCTCCTGCTGAACCTTTTGTTCAGTCGTTTGCTTCTGATGCAACCGCCGGGAGTCGTCGAGTTTCTTCTGCAAGGTCTCATTTCTGGTGAGCAGCCCTTCAAGCTCTGCCTTGAGGGTCAGAAGGCGTTCTTCTTCTTGCCGAATGGCTGCTTCACGGCGATCCAGATCATTTTTACGCTGATCCATCATCTCGATGATTTCGCGTGGCGTGTCAATGGCCGGTCCCTGGATCGCGGGCCCGGAGATCGATCCGGCATCTGCCTCGGGCTCTGTTGAGGCAGTTGTCGACGAATACACTTTTGCGGCGGCCGGAGCCACTGACGGCTTAATGGATTTCGGCTGCGCTTCAGACGAGGCTTGGCCCAATTGCACCATCACCCACAATAGAAAGACCGACCCGGTGATGCCGCCTGCCAATGTCCAGAGGTGGGATCGGCGCGCCGACACGTGCACCGGCTTTCTCGAGGCAACGTGATGCCGCAGCGTGATGCGATCTGATATCTGATCAGCGGGGGATCGTTTTCTCACGGCGCGTCTCCCTGGCCGACAAAACGGTGATGGGCGGACTCATCTGTTGCCGACTGCTCACGGCGACGCTCGTCGGTCAGAGCGACCTCACGATAGCGTGCGATCAGTCGATCCAAGGTCCTTCTGTCCTGGCTGGCCGCCACAACCCTGGCCCGTACTTCATCCCATTGCGCTTGCCAATGGATCACCGTTCGGCGGGCCTGTTCCATCGCGGATGCCTGGGCCTCAAAATGGGATTGCCATTGCAGCAGTTGCTCGATGGTCAACCCCTGGCTGGTATCCTTCCGATAGCGTTCTTCCTGCTGCAACTGTTCATCAGCCAAACGCGCGCAGGATTGCTCGGACTGGAGCAGATGTTGCGTGGCCTCGGCCAGTTCCATCTTGATCTGTTCCTCCACCTGTGTGCGATAGTGCTGTAGCGACTCTATGCTCATGTCTGTTTGGCCAATGTGAGCAGATCCTGCTGTGATGAGGCAAAGTCAGCGGGCTGCTCGACTGCCTGGCGGAGAAACCCGTTGATGGCGTCTTGGCCCCGCACGGCTCGATCCAGTGCCGCATTCATACCCTGCTTATAAGCGCCCAGGAGAATCAGATCTTCTGACTGTCGATACCGGGCGATCTGTTCAATAGTCTGGCGGGCGGCGGTTTCATGCTCGCGTGTGACAATATCGCGCATCACCCGGCTGGTGCTTTGGAGTAGGTCGATCGCCGGGAAGTGGTTTTGCGCCGCAAGGGTGCGCGAGAGGACGATATGTCCATCGAGAATAGAACGAACCGTATCGGCGATCGGGTCGGACAGATCATCGCCGTCCACCAGCACCGTGTACAACCCTGTAATCGTGCCGACACCGGGCCCGGTCCCAACCCGCTCCAACAGTTTCGGCAACATGGCGAATACCGATGGCGTATAGCCTTTGGTCGTGGGAGGCTCGCCGATCGCCAATCCCACCTCACGCTGGCTGTAGGCTAACCGGGTCAGGGAGTCCATCATCAACAAGACCTGACGGCCCTGGTCGCGAAAATATTCAGCGATACAGGTCGCCACGAGCGACGCACGCAGCCGGACCATCGGCGGTTGATCAGATGTGGCCACAATGACGACCGACCGCTTCAGCGCCTCCGGCCCCAGATCGCGCTCCAGGAACTCATTCACTTCCCGTCCGCGTTCGCCGATCAGGGCAATGACATTGACGTCCGCTTGCGTGTAGCGGCTGATCATTCCAAGCAGGACGCTTTTACCGACGCCTGACCCGGCAAAGATTCCGATCTTCTGCCCGCGGCCACAGGTTAAAAATCCATTGATCGCCCGCACGCCAAGATCCAGCGGGGTCGTGATCCGGTTCCGCGAGAGCGGATTCGGCGGACTCGTGCGAAGCGGATAGTGCATCTGTGCGACAAGGGGGCCTTTGCCGTCCAACGGTTCGCCCAACCCGTTCAAGACCCGTCCGAGCAGGGCAGGACCGACTGCGAGCCCGGCCGCCTGACCGGTCATCGCGATGCGACTCGATGGACCGATCCCCTGCATTTCGCCGAGCGGCATCAGTAAAACGCGATCGCCTCGAAATCCCACGACTTCGGCTGGAATGACTCCATTGCCGTCCTCTCTTGTGATGTGGCAGATATCACCCACCGTCGAGCGGGCGCCGGTTCCTTCAATGACCAGACCGACCGCCTGAACCACACGCCCGGTGATTTCCAACGGTTCGACCTGATCAAGCAGATCACTGAGTGACATGCGTCCCCCGTGCACGAAGTGCTTCTCCCATTCGCATCAGTTGTGTGTCGAGGGACGCATCCACGACCCGGTTGACCGTCTGCACGATGCAACTCCCCCGGGACAGCGTGATATCCGGCTCAATATGCAGCGTGAGCGTGAGATCGCCGACCTGGCTCAATTCGCCCCGCATCGCTTCGAGCGTGCCTGAGTCGGCCGGATGGACTGCGATGGTCGCACGACCGGACTCTTTCAACGCCGCCAGAGCCGTCCTGGCCTGTGTCACCACTTGTTCTTTGACCTGGTCGGCCCGGTGATGCAGCACTTTCGTCGCGATCTGAAATGCCAGACTAACCACTTCTTCTTCCACCGTCTGATGCAAGGCCAGCCAGGCTTGGTCGAACTTTCTCACGGCATTCGACAGCACCGTCCGCTCATGGCGCCGCCGCTCTTCATCACGGGCACAGGCTCGTCGCTCGCCTTCGGCAACGCCCCGTTCATATTCGGTCAAGCCGTCCTGTCCTCGCGTCACACCGTCTTCACCGAATGTCTGGAGGACCATACTTTGTACGCGCAGACCGCCGGCTCGCACGACCGCATGTTTCAACACGGTATTCTCTGCCCGTAAGGCGTGGAGTTCGAGTAACCGGTGCGCCGTCATCAGCACCACATCGTTTTGAATCGGCTTCATAAAGAACTCGGTGGCGCCCGCTTTCATGGCCCGGACGGCCAACTCAACGCTCGGAGATCCGGTCATGACCACGCCGATCACGCGCTGATCGCATTGCTGAACCTGCTCCAGGAGCTGAATCCCGTCCACATCCGGCAATGTCACATCCACCATCAAGAGCGCCGGTGTGGCTTGCTTCACCAGCGCCAGCGCTTCTTCCCCGGTTGCGGCCACACGAATGGCAACGCCTTCGGATCGAAAGAGTTCGATAAATAAGTTCCGGATAATCTCGTCGTCGTCCACGACAAGAATCGAGCCGTGCATTTTCCGTGAGCCGGACGACGGCGCGGATGCGACCGCCGGAAGTGATGCGCTCGTGCCCATTTAAAGCATCTCCTCCCCTGCACCGGCCACAACAATACGCCCTTCTTCCTCCAGCTTGCGGCACACCTTGAGAATATTCTGTTGAGACCGCTCGACATCCGTAATCTTGACCGGCCCCTTGGACTCCATGTCATCTTTGAGCATCTCTGAGGCACGGCTCGACATGTTTTTGAAGAACTTCTCCTTGATATCGGGATTGGCCCCACGGAGCGCCACGGGCAGGTCCTCCTTGCTGATTTCTTTCATCAACTCCTGCATACCGCGGTCGTCGAGCTTGATCAGGTCGTCGAAGACGAACATCAGAGCTCGGATGGCATCGGCCAGTGGCTGACTCTTTTCCGCGATCTTGGCCATGATGTTGCCTTCCGTGTTCTTGTCGAGCCGCGTCATGATATCCGCCATCATCTCCGCTCCACCAAGCGTTTGCGCGCGCATGCCGGTGTTCGACAACAACGCTTCCTGCATGGTATTGCTGAGCTCCTCCAGGACGTCAGGTTGAACCTCCTCCATGGTCGCCAGTCGCAAGGCGACATCACCCCGGATGGACTCCGGCAGTTGGGCCAACAACTGACTGGCCTGTTCACTCTCCAAATGCGCCAGAATCACGGCGATCGTTTGCGGATGCTCAATCTTGATCATGCCAGCTAAGGATTTCGCCTCGACCCACTTCAGCGCTTCCAAGCCGGGATAGCTCTTGCGTGTCATCGATTCGATAATACTTTTGGCCTTTTCCGGTCCGAGGGCCTTAATCAGGATGTTTCGTATATATTCATTACCTTTAAACTGGACTTCCCCTGAGGAACTGACAGTTTCGAATTCGGATATCACCGTCTCCTCGTCCTCTTTGGAAATCTTGGCCGTTCCATTCATGAAATGGCCCAGCTTCTTGATCTCCTTGGGATCGAGTTGTTTCATGACCTGGGCGGCCGCTTCTTCCCCGATGGCTCGAAGCAGAATGGCCGCCTTCTGCTCCCCCGTCATCTGCTTCGACTCGGACGCCATGGCTACGCACTACCTTTCAACCACTGCTTCACGACCACAGCGGTCCCGTCGGGGTTCTTTCGGGCCATATCGACGATCTGAGCCCGGCTGGCGCCGGACTCCAGCGATGCTTCCACCGCGCTGACGGAAGCCGGCAATGCCGGAGCTGCCGCATCCGCCGCCGCCCCAGACTCGATCGAGGAGACGCCCAGCATGGCAATAAGGGGACGGACGACGAAGAAGAGAATGAGCAGGAACAATAAGGCCCCGACCGCATACCGCATATAGGGCATCCAGGGCTGTGACGATTCTGCAACCGCCTCGACCGTCGACGTCGCCGGCTCTTCAGGACCGAACCCGAATTGGACATTGACCACCTGCACCTGATCCTGCCGCTCCGTGGAATAGCCCATCGCTTTCTTGACGATGTCTTCGATCCGCTTGAGATCCTCTTCACTGCGGGGAATATATTTCTTGACGATTTCGCCCGCCGGCTTGTCGGCTGTGTCGCCCTCCCCGGTCTTTGGCACCTCGTAGGTGCCATCCACCAACACGGCGACCGAGAGTTTCTTGATGGAACCGATCGGCTCCACAATGCGTGACACGGTCCGGCTGATCTCGTAGTTCACCGTTTCGTTCTTCGTCTGGGTCGCGTTCGAACTGGTCGGCGTCGATTCCTGCTCTGTTCCCGGAGGCACGTTGGATTGCACGCCCGGTACGCCGCCGGATATGCCGTTTACGCCGTTGGCCTTCTCCTGGCCGCGCTGCTCACTGCGAACGACTTGGCCGTTCGGGTCATAGCGTTCTTCGGTCGTTTCAACCTTTCTGAAGTCGATGAGACTCGAAACCCGCACCTCCGCCCTATTCAATCCGACGATGCGTTCGAGCATCGACTGAATCCGTCCTTCGATGTCTTTCTCAATCGTGCGCTGATATTCGAGCTGGGTATTGGTCAGCCCGGCCGTTTCGTCCTGCACGGTCGAGGAGAGGAGATGGCCGTGGCCGTCAACGACGGTAATATCGCGTGCCTGCAATCCTTCCACGCTGCTGGCGACCAGATGCACGACGCCCTGAACCTGGCCCTTACTCAACACCTGGGCATTCCGCAGCGTCACAACGACTGAAGCGCGCGGCCGCTCCTGCTCCGCGGCAAACAACCGCCGTTCTGGAATAGCCAAATGCACGCGAGCACGCTCGACTTCCGGCATTTGCGCGATCGTTCTCGCCAATTCACCCTGGAGCGCCCGCCGATAATTCAGCTTTTGAACGAATTCGGACATGCCGATGGATGTACGATCGAAAATCTCATAGCCGACGCCGCCCCCCTTGGGAATGCCCTGGCTGGCTAGTGTGAGCCGAAGGTCGTGTACTTGGGCCGTGGGGACAAGGATCGTGGCGCCGCCGCCTGTGGTGTCATAGGGCGTCTTGGCCTCTTTCAATTTATCGATGATCGACGCGGCATCTTCGCTGTTCAGGTTCGTGAAGAGCACCTGCATGTCGGGCTGTTGCGTCCAGAGCGCCAGAGCAATCAGCCCCGCGACGGATCCCGCCAGTGCCACGAGAATGATCATGCGTTGATTGATCGAGAATTTCGAAAACATACAGCTGGTTTACCTTGTCCGCCTTAAAGGCCTTCGTCAGACTTGCATCCGTTGTATTTCTTCGTATGCCGTCACGAGCTTGTTGCGAATTTGCATCATCAATTGAAAGGAGACATCGGCCTGTTGCAAGGCTACCATCGTGCGGTGGAGATCCTGCGTCTGGCCGGTCACCAATTCATCGACGGCCTGATTCGCCTGTAGCTGTACATCATTTGCCTTGCCGATCGCGTTCTTGAGTGTATCCAGAAACCCGCCGGAGCCGGACGCATCGGGCGCTCCGGCCGGGGCGATCTTGTCTGCAATTGCGGGGATAACAGGCGAAATGCCTTGAATGGGTGTCATGGTTTACCTCCCGATCTCCAGCGCCTTTGTCCACATCCCTCGGGTCGCGTTAATCGCCTGAACATTGGCCTCGTAAGCCCGCGAGGCGCCGATCATATTGACCATTTCTTCCATTACATTGACGTTGGGCAAGCGGACAAACCCTTTCGGGTCTGCGTCCGGATGATGAGGGTCGTAGATAATCTGTCCCGGCTTCTGATCCTCGATCACGCGTGCGACCGACACGCCTTCCAGGGCGTGCGCGGTTGGCCCCATCGCCACTTGCCTGAACGCTTTCTGAAACGCACTGGGGACGGGGGCAGAATGAAACACGACGTCCCGCCGCTTGTAGGGTCCGCCGCCGGGCGTGCGCGTGGACTGGGCATTCGCCAGATTGCTGGCGATGACGTTCAATCGACGCCGTTGTGCATCCAGACCGGATACCGAGACCGCCATCGCATCTGACATATCCATCGTCTCTTCTCCTTTCGCCGTTAGCGAGCGTCGCGAATCGCACTGAGCAGCTGGCGAAACCGTTGTGCGGTAATGCTCGCCGCTGCGTTGTATTGCATAGCGTTGTCGGAAGACTTCGCCATTTCCAATTCAAGATTGACGGAATTGGCATCAAGGGGAAGATCGCCAGCCGGAACTTCAGCGAGTTTTCCAGTGACGGTCTGATATCCCTGTTGCCCGTGCAATCCGATGTGTTGCCCTTGAGTCACGGCCATCGTGAGTGGCAAACGACCTTTGTGGGCCGCTTGCAGTTGCTGGGCAAACTGCAAATCGTTGGCGCGATATCCCGGGGTTTCCTCGTTGGCCAGATTCGAAGCAATCACCCGCTGCCTGGCGCTGCGGAGATCGAGGCTCCGATGCAGGAGCTGCATCGTCTTGTCTACAAGTTCCATGTCCGGCTCCCTCCCCTTCCAATCCCCATAGGCATCTGTATAGCAACCTCGATGCCTAGATTTGATGCGCAACGATGCCTGTCGAACAGGGATGACCCGGCAAGCTTTGCCTGGTCACAACATGCCGGAGGCAAGATGTGCCACCCGTCAACTCTCCGACAGGACAACCGGCTGTTCCGTCTCACGATACTCGCGGAGCTTGTTCCTCAAAGTGCGGATACTGATCCCAAGTTCTTTCGCGGCATGAGTGCGGTTATCCTTCACTCGCGATAAGGTCTTGAAAATCAGTTCCCGCTCCATTTCCCAGAGAGATCCGTTCACCTGTATTGGCACAACGGCCGGTGCCGTCGACGCGAATGGGGCGCTCTCCGGAGGTGTTTCGGGGAGATGCATCGGGAGAATGGTCCCCTGTCCGGCGAGCAAGACCGCCCGCTCCATGACATTTTCAAGTTCCCGCACATTCCCCTTCCATGGCAGCCTCTGCAGATGCGCCACGGCGGCCTCAGACAAAGCCGGTTGAGACACGCCATTTCTGACTGCGGACGCGCCGGTAAAATGACGCGCGAGCAAGCTGATATCGGCCGGCCGTTCTCTGAGCGGAGGCACCGTGATCGGAAATACGTTGAGTCGATAATAGAGATCCTCACGGAAGCGGCCCTGCTCCACTTCGCGGTAGAGCGTCCTATTCGTGGTCGCGATGACCCGGATATTGACGGCGACAGGGTCGCGTCCGCCGATGCGATCGACCTCACGTTCCTGCAAGACTCGCAAGAGCTTCGCCTGAAGGCTTAAATTCATCTCACTGATTTCATCCAGAAGAATCGTGCCGGTATGGGCCATTTCAAACTTGCCGATCTTCTTCACCAGCGCCCCCGTAAAGGCTCCCCGTTCATGCCCGAAGAGTTCGCTTTCCAGCAAGCCATCCGGCAGCGCGGCGCAATTGACGGCGATGAACGGCCGGTGAGCGCGCGGACTGCGTGTATGGATGAACCGGGCGAGCAATTCCTTTCCGGTCCCGCTCTCCCCGTTGATCAGGACCGTCGCTTGACTGGCGGCCACGCCTTCGACCGTGCTGAGCAACCGGATCATACCCGGGTCTTGTGTCAGTATGGCGCGTCCTTCAACGGCGGTCGTCGTCCCGGGGGATTCAAGATCCCGTCCTTCTTTGAGATTGGCAATCACGCGTTCGAGCAGATCCATGGAGAAGGGCTTGAGCAAATAGTCACTGGCTCCGAACTTCATGGCGTCCACGGCCGTTTCCACTGTGCCATAGGCTGTCATGAGGACGATCACAGTCTGCGGTGCGCGCGCCTTGATGTCTTTAATCAGATCCAAGCCGGTGATGCGCGGCATCTTCAGGTCAGTAATGACGAGCCAGGGACGGAAGCGTGTCACGCGTTCCAATGCGTCGGAGCCGTCGATTGCGCCCTGCACCTCATATCCTAATCGACGAACGGACTCCATCAAAGCCGTACGCATTGATGGCTCATCGTCCACGATGAGAATCCGATCATTTCCTTCAGAGCCTTCTATTGAAATCTCACGGTCATTCATGGGCGCGTTCCTCCATCACTTCAACATCCATAACGGCTTGCACCTGAGAAGGTAGACTCTCCTGCACGCTGGTCCATTCAGAAACTTGCTCCTGTGCCGTCGAAGCATCCGTCGGGTGAGGTAGCAAAATGGTAAAGGTCGTGCCTTCTCCCTCCCGGCTGTCGACATCAATCCGTCCGCGATGCGCATCGACAATGGCATGAACAATCGCCAGCCCCAATCCGGTTCCTTCGTCCTTCGTTGTAAAGAACGGATCAAAGATTCTCGACAGATGTGACGGCTCGATACCAGGTCCGTTGTCGGTGATTGTGAAGCAGATTGCGGGAACGCCGAGCGAGAGGTCTGCGGTCGCCTCGAGCTTGAGGGTGAGAATGCCGCCGGACGACATGGCTTGGACGGCGTTGAGGATCAGATTCAGAACCACCTGCTTGAACTGTCCTTCATTGCACCAGATCGCCGGAATGCGAGGATCAAGGTCCAGTCGTATGTCCACGGGATTCTTGGTAATCGCATGCGCGGCTAAGGTCAGGGCGTCCAACACGAGACGCTCCAGTGCCTCCCACCGCCGCGTGGATCGCTCAGGCTGGGTGTAGGTCAGTAAATTCGACAGTAATCGATCCAGGCCGTGGACAGCTTGAGAGATCTGTTCCGCGTAGGCATGACTTGACGGTTGGTCCTGGAGATCCCGCCGTAACATCGAGGCAAACAGCTCAATACTCCCTAACGGGTTGCGAATCTCATGCGCAATCCGGCCCACCATCTCACCCATGGCCGCCAGGCGATGTTGACGCTGGAGCCGTTCCTCCAATTGGCACATCTGAGTCACGTCATGAATGAGAATCAGATGGCCGGCCGGATGCGCTGTCGAAGCCTCCAGTGAGCGCCCGCTGATCGTCAGGACATGGGTTCCCTGCCGCTGAGGTTGCTCGCTGACCGTGAGTCGGAGTTCCGCCAATACATCGAGGGCCGGTTGACCGAGCAGCACGGCTGCTTCGCGGCCGAGCAACGTGGTTGCCGCCGCGTTGACTCTGGTGACGCGCCCGCTTTGATCCAGGACCATGACCCCGGTCGTTAGAGAGTCCAAAATACCGCTCAAATGAGCTCGCATCGCTTCATTCTCCTGGAGCTGTGATCGCAACGCCTCATTGCTCTGGGAGAGTTCCAGGTCCATCTGCTCAATCCGGTCCGTCAGAGTCGAGTAGGACTGTTGCAGCGTATGCGCCGCCTGATCAAAGGTATGAAAGGCCTCCTGCAGTAAGTCCCGTTCAGCCGGATGCAGTGCGGTCGATGTGCTCATAGTCCCTCCTGCGGCAACTGCCGCGCCTGTTGAATGCTTTCACGATAGGTGCTGGTAAAACGCGTCATGAGGGGATCGTCGCTTTGACCGAGTTCGGCTAAGGCGACCGTCGCGCGGTCGTGCTGGTTCAGGGCCTGCCATCCGCGGACAATCTGGAGCCTCGCCCAATGCAGTTGAGCGCGGTCAGGCTTCCTCTCGACCACGGTGTGATACACCTCGATGGCCTGCTGATATCGCTTCATCTGCGCAAGGAGATCGGCATAGGCGATCAGTGCATTGACGGTCTTCGGGGCGCCGGCTTTAAACGCCTCTTCCGTGGCAATGACCGCTTCTTCCTGTTTGTTGAGCCGTACAAACACAGCGGCCATCTGCTGATACATCCATGGCCGCTCTGGGTGTGTGGGATGATGGAGCATCCAGGCCCGACAGAAATGTAGCAGGCTCGCCATATCACCATCTTCGTCCATGGCCTGGACCAGGAGATGGAGGGCTTCCTGCTCAAAACGGCCCGTCGGATACTCAAGACGATAGCGCTCCATCACTTTCCTGGCTGCCGCCGCATCATGTTGCACGAGATAGACCTTCCCCAGACCAATGAGAGCCTGTTCCGTCAACAAAGGACGCTTGGTCCCTTTGGCGATGAGCTGATACAACCGCCCTGCTTCCGCCGAAAATCCCAGCCGATCGTGGGCTTCAGCGATTTCAAGCAGCAGAGGTGACGCCAGATAATGACGCTCTGCGGATGGTCCATGTCGATGAAACAGCGTGGTAAGGGTCAAGTCATCGTGCGATCTGACGGCTGCTTCCATCCAGGGGCGTAAGATGTCGGCCAGTCGGTCGGCCGCCTTGGCCGGCCAGGGATCATCATGAGCAGGATTCACCTTCTCAGCCACTTCTTTATAGACAAGCAGCGCCTGTGTGACCTCCTCTGATTTCTCCAGATGCGCAGCGAGATGAAAGAGGGCTTCATTTCCGATGGCACTGCCTCCATGCCGGGCGGCAAACGTCCGAAGTTGCTTCATGGTATCGGTAAGGCTCTCTGCCGGAGCTGCCACGTTGCGTATCAGCGATGACACCGTGAGTGCTACTGAGATATTGCCCGCCGCCATCATCTGCTCAGCCTGCAAGCTGGCCGCACGAATACCAGCCAGTGAAGCCGCTGTCGTATCCGGGTAGTGAGCGGCGACAAACGCATAAAAGAATTCAGCTCCGGCAGGTTTCTGCGACAATTTCAGGCTGTCAGCCAGACGTAGCAGCGCCGCTGGCGTATCAGAGTGGGCCGGATGAAGATTGTAATACTGCAGTAAGAGCCCCCTTCCGATCACGTCGTGATGGAGATCCAACTGGATTGAGGCATATCGTCCAAGGGCAGTCGGATTCATCCGGATTGCCCTCGGCCATCGGCGATAGCCGAGGTCGTACAAGGCCAGCGCTTCCTGAATTCGACGTTGTCGATAAAGAGCGGTGGCTAAGCCTATCGTCGCATGCAACTGAATTTGATCGTTGCTGCTTCGTTTACGCAGGTCCTCGAAGGTGTGTTCCGCATCGCCCCACTTTTTTACACTCAAGGCGATATATCCAATGCCAAGCAACGCCCGCTCTCCGTCCGGCGACTGAGGATTATGGGAGAGGGCCCGCTCGTACATAGATTGGGCTTCCTGCTGCCATCCTTGGGAGAAATACACATCAGCCATGCGCCACTCTGCGCGTTTGGCATTCATGGATTGAGGATAATCACGTAGCAGCGTTTTGTACCGATCGATGGCCGCAAGGCGATTGCCGTTCGAATCGTTTTCCCGCAAGGCGGTTTCTGCCAGAAATGTGATGGCTGTCGGAGTCAGAGAGCTTTCTGGTTGTTGAGCGATGACTTTTTCGAAGAGGCGGCGTGCCTGCGCCCACTCCCCTTTCCCGTAGGCGTTGATGCCTTCCTGCAATGCGAGCGCATCCATCCCTTGCGATTGTCCTTCGAGCCGGGGCCCGTCATCAGGCAACGCCGCAAAGGCACCCTCAGCCGGTTCAGCTTCTTTTGCCGCAGCACGGGCGGCAGATGCGGATGTCATGGGGCCGGCATGGACGAGCGCCGGAACTCCCATTCCCGACGGGCGCAGGCAGAGCCACGCAAGCAGAAGCAGGGTCAGTTGTGTGAAAGTTCGGTGTGATAGGTACACGGCAAGGCTAGTTCAGCAAAGACCGTGCCTTTCGTGTCACAGGAAGGATTTGTTGGAATTATGAGCAGGTTGCGGCCTTTTCAGCCGCTATGACGAGCCGACCGTCAAGTTGGTCGACAGGATCTCGTGGATGCCGTCAATGAATTGACGGCTCATGAAGCGCTAATTCGGGAGGGCGTCGATGCGGGACTTGGAATCAAACCCGCGTCGCTTCAACTTCTCTACAAGCGTTGTGCGGTTCACATGAAGCAACTGTGCTGCGCGGGCTGTCACACCGTTGGCTTTCCGCATGGCTTCAACGATCAATTGATTCTCATACTGTTCAACTTCATTGGAGAGATGAATGCCGTCTTCTGTAAAACGAATGAACTGCTCCTTCAGTTCAGGCTGAGTCGCCGGCTTCTTGTGCAGTTTCTCCGGCAGATCCGCGACGGTCAGCAGGCCCCGCTTCTTCAGCACGACCAGGCGCTCGATCATGTTTTCCAATTCGCGGATGTTGCCGGGCCAATGAAAGGTGGTCAATAACTCCAAGGCCTCCGGACTGAACCCTGAAATCTCCGTCTGCTTCATATGGTTGAAGCGTTTCAGGAAGTGCTCAATCAATAACGGAATATCGCTTTGACGGTCGCGCAGCGGCGGAGTGATGATCGGAATCACGTTCAAGCGATAATAGAGATCCTGCCGGAACCGCTTCTCCTCGACCATTTTTTCAAGGTCCTGGTTTGTCGCCGCGACAATCCGGACATCAACCTGGATCGTCCGGCTTCCCCCCACCCGCTCAAATGACCGCTCCTGGATCACCCGCAGGAGCTTGACCTGAAGCGAGAGACTCATCTCGCCGACTTCATCGAGGAAGATCGTTCCCCCGTTGGCCAATTCAAACCGGCCCATTCTCGTCTGAGCCGCGCCGGTGAAGGCCCCCTTTTCATGTCCGAACAGCTCTGATTCGAGCAGCGTCTCGGGAATGGCGCCACAATTGACCGGCACCATCGGGCGATCTTTCCGGGAGCTATTGAAGTGCAGCATCCGCGCTACCAGTTCTTTTCCCGTTCCGCTTTCCCCTTGAATCAACACCGTGCTGTCGCTGTCAGCCACCTTTTGAACAAAATCCAGCACCTGCTGCATCGGCTCGCTGACGCCGATCAACTG